>Ga0247731_1000008_pt1 | contig 185270 bp, 197 predicted proteins | sample UWRJL088202R2_FD_180938 | JGI IMG/M metagenome (GOLD analysis project Ga0247731, IMG submission 180938) | Plant litter microbial communities from Arlington Agricultural Research Station in Wisconsin, United States - UWRJ-L088-202R-2 | ecosystem: Environmental > Terrestrial > Plant litter >...
GCTTACTTCAACATCACGTCCACGTTGCGGGCCACGGCTTCGTTGTTGCCCACCACCGAAGAACTGACCGAAGATATCACCGAGACCATCGCCGAAATCAAAGTTTTGACCCTGGAAGCCTTCGAACGGATTACCGCCGAATCCGCCACCACCGCCACCACTTGATCCGCCGACGCCGGCATGACCGAACTGATCGTAGCGTTGACGCTTTTGCGCATCTTTAAGAACATCATAGGCTTCGTTGATTTCTTTGAACTTTGCTTCGTCACCACCTTCTTTATCGGGGTGATGCTTAACAGCAGCCTGTCGGAAGGCTTTTTTAATTTCATCGGCGCTGGCAGACTTACCAACCCCTAATACTTCATAATAATCACGCTTGCTCATCTGTTATTAGTATATAAAACTAGCACTCAAAAGTCTAGAGTGCTAGTTATAAAATAGGGAGATTAACTAAGCTTTTCGGCCAGTAATCGCACGCCATAGGAAGAGGAGGATCACCGCACCAACAAGTGCTACCAAGAAACTCCAGATGTTGAAGCCAGTAAAGCCTTCACCACCAAGTAGTCCAATAAGGAAACCACCAACGAGGGCACCTAATACACCGACAACGATGTTACCGACTGCACCTTGGCTCTTATCTGTTCCTACAATTTTTGAAGCGATCCAACCAGCCAAACCACCGATTACGATCCAAACAATAATACTCCATAGGTCCATATACTAACTCCTTTGTTTATGGTTACGTACACCCTATTATACTCCTGTATTTAGGCTGAGTCTAATTGACAATTTATAGTGTTTATGCTATAATTCGCTCCGTTGTCAATCATCGATCGAAAGTGGGAGCCATTGAGCAACGTAAAGCACCTGCGTAACAAGCAAGGACTGTCCATCCAAGAGCTGGCCCTGAAGGCGAATGTTTGCGTCGGAACCATCAAACGGATGGAAGACGGCAACAACATCTCACTCGAGTCGGCCTGCAACGTCGCAAATGCACTTGGTGAAGAGGTACACATCCTCTTCCCTGCCGCCTGGATCAACCCCAACCAGGGACGACCCACCGGTACGGGTACACCGAAGCAGCGACACCAGAAAAAAGAGCGCAAGGCGGTTTACTGCCTGAACGCTGAATGCGGTATGGAGCTTTCGAGCACCGACCTCATGGAAAAGGGCTGCAGCAACTGCGGAACACAACTTCTGCAAGCAGTAGCCTAACAAATCAAGGCACCTATGTGATGGTGGCGCTCCGTTCTCAAAAGGAACGCGTGCGCCACCTCACAGGTGCCTATTTTAATTGGAAATAAAATAGCCAGCGAGATGCTGGCTATTTTGATGTGAGAATATTACTTCTCTTTTTTGTCGTCGACAACTTCACCTTCTACAGGTTCATTATCTTTCTTCTTTTCGTCGCCTTCTTCTGAAGCAGGAGCTTCTTCTTTAGCGGCTTCTTCGTACATCTTTGCCCCGATTGGCATGATCGCGTCGTTCAAAGCTTTTACAGCAGCTTCAAGCTCATCTTTATCTTCTGATTTTTCATGCTTTTTCGCTTCTTCAACAGCGTCAGTAATAACTTTTTTGTCATCATCACTAATTTTGTCTTTGAATTCATCAGGCATTTTTTCAGCTTGATAGATGGCGCTTTCTAGGCTGTTGCGTGCATCGATTGCTTCACGCTTTTTCTTGTCTTCGTCGGCATGCGCTTCAGCATCTTTGGCTGCTTTTTCGATATCTTCTTTGCTTAAGTTACCGCTATCAGAGATGGTAATAGATTGCTCTTTCCCGGTTCCCTTGTCTTTAGCAGTAACGTTCAAGATACCATTGGCGTCGATATTGAAGGTAACTTCGATTTGTGGAACACCGCGAGGTGCCGGCGCGATGCCGTCTAATACGAATTTACCTAGCGATTTGTTGTCATCGGCAAGTTCACGCTCACCTTGGGTAACGTGAATTTCAACTTGCGGTTGGTTATCAGCAGCAGTTGAGTAAGTCTGAGATTTACTGGTTGGAACAGTAGTGTTTCGGTCGATAATCTTGTTAACAATTCCACCCATTGTCTCGATACCAAGTGAAAGTGGTGTCACGTCGAGAAGAAGAACATCTTTGACATCACCAGCAAGCACACCACCTTGGATTGCTGCACCAATGGCAACAACTTCGTCAGGGTTTACACCCTTAAGTGGCTCTTTACCGAAAATTGCTTTCACTTTTTCAACGACAGCTGGCATACGAGTCATACCACCGACAAGAACGATCTCGTCAATGTCAGAAGTTGAAAGACCGGCGTCTTTTAGGGCGTTTTCGACAGGTTTTGCAACACCGTCAATCAGGTCCTTAACAAGTTCTTCGAGCTTGCTTCGAGTAAGCTTGTATTCGAAGTGCTTCGGACCGTCAGCATCCGCGGTAAGGAATGGAAGGTTAATTTCTGTTTCGTTAGTTGCAGAAAGTTCTTTCTTTGCCTTTTCAGCTTCGTCCTTAAGACGTTGCATAGCTGCTTTGTCGGATTTAAGGTCAATACCTTCGTTTTGCTTGAAGACATCAAGGAAGTGGTTCACGATACGGTTGTCAAAGTCTTCACCACCAAGGTGTGTATCACCGTTAGTAGACTTTACTTCAAAGACACCATCGCCGAGTTCAAGGATTGAAACGTCGAATGTACCACCACCAAGGTCGAATACGGCAATCTTTTCGTCTTTTTTAGACTCAAGGCCATACGCAAGTGCCGCAGCAGTTGGTTCGTTAATAATACGCTTCACTTCAAGACCGGCAATTTTACCAGCATCTTTTGTTGCTTGTCGTTGTGAGTCATCGAAGTACGCAGGAACGGTAATAACCGCTTCGGTGACTTTTTCACCAAGGAAAGCTTCAGCGTCAGCTTTGATCTTTGAAAGGATCATTGCAGATACTTCTTCAGGTGTGTAATCTTTGTCGCCCATCTTTACACCAACGCCATCGCCTTTTTTAACGATTTCGTATGGCATAATATCGTGGTCTTTTTGTACTTCGTCGTCGCTGAACTTACGTCCAATTAAACGCTTTACACCGTAAATGGTGTTCTTTGCATTTGTAACACGTTGACGCTGTGCAACTTGACCAACAAGACGTTCGCCATTCTTATTAATAGCAACCACACTTGGGGTTGTTCGGTTCCCTTCAGCGTTTGCAATAACTTCTGGCTTTCCAGCCACCATATATGCAACAGCACTGTTAGTTGTACCAAGGTCGATTCCAATAATTTTACCCATATTTATACGCTCCTTTTACTTAGAATATACATAGATTCTTACATTCATTTTAGCACTCTCGGGCAGAGATTGCCAAGTGTTCTCATTATAAATAAGTTGGCACTCTCATGTCAAGAGTGCCAATATTAAAAATCATATAAAAAACTATTGCAAACTCACTTTAAGGGGACTATTATCAATCTTGTCTTACTGATACTGCCTCTTATTCGATCCAGCCAGCAAGAAGTGAATCCGCTTGAGAGAAATCTTATAGGCGGTTTTTATTTTCGAGCAGAGAAAGAAGGAAATTGCATGTCCATGCTTGTTCGTTCTATTGAACAAACGATCTGTGGAGATGTGCTTGCTGACTGTAAAGTCTCACAAGCGCTTCCGAAACCCTTTCTAGGGTTCTTCAAGCGCAAAGCACGTCCGCACGAGCAATGGTTCGTAATTGTCGAGTCAACCGCCAAGCTCCCTTTTGAGTTTGACGACTACCCCGAATTCAAGCGTTCCGCTCTCAACCTCCCCGCAACTGACGAGTCATTGTTGCAGCTTAGCAGCTGCTTCCAGATACTTGCCGGCCAAGGTCACCGTTTCAACGAGCCGCAGATCAGATACTGCACCAACGGTGATGTCATCATCTATCGCGTCGACATACGCGGTGATGAACCCAAGCTTGTCGCTTAAGGTGTTGGTTTGAGCGGAATTAGTCTTTCTCTGCTCAAATCAACCCGTATTTAAAATCCCCGCTTACTCGCGGGGATTCTTTTATTGCTTCGTAACTTTTACCATGGCGTGTCGAATAACATGACCATTTAAGGTGTAGCCCGCTTGCAGCTCTTCAGCGATTACTTCTTTCTCGCCGGTTGCCTCTTCATCAAATTGAATTGCTTCGTGAAACTCTGGATTGAATTCAGTTCCTGACTTTGCATCGATACGCGCAAGATTAAGGCTATCAAGTGACTTATCAAGGTGTTTCACAAGACCTGCGACGCTTTGCACCCAAGTATTATCTTTCAGTTCTTCTGGTGTGTATGCAATTGCTCGTTCGATGTTATCAATAACAGGAAGGAGCTTTAAGATTGCACCAGATTGCCCAGCTTCACGCGCTGCTTGTTTCTCAGCATCAACGCGCTTGCGATAGTTCTCGAAATCAGCTCGAGTACGTTGAACGTCAAGTGTTAATTCAGCAACTTGCTGCGCTAATTGTTCTTCTTTTTTGGTTGGTTTTGCTTTATCAGCCATCTTATAAAATCTCCTCTAACATTGCACCGGTGTGGCGGACAAGACGCATAACTTTTGCGTAACTTTGTCGCGTTGGACCAATAACCCCAATATAACTATTATCACTGTATGGTGAACGGAACCGACTGATGATCAGTGTTGCGCCGCTTGATTTACCAATAGGATTCTCTGAACCAATGTACACGTTTAACGGTTCATTAGGCGCAGCTTCTCGAAGCCATGGTTCAAGGTTATCAAGCAAGCGTGCAACGCCTTGTGCATGATTCCCCTGCAAGAATTCAGGTTGAGAAAACAAGTTTCCAATACCGCTCATGTACAGTTCGTCACCAATCGTAGCGATTCCCATGTTCTGTGTTAATTCGACAAGGCTATCGACGGCACTCCGGATTGCCCGGTCTGCCCTATCAGCATGAGTATTCACCCGTGCTTCAAGTGCTTTTGTGCTGCGTTCAAATAACAGTGACGGCGCTTCATTAGCGTGCGGTTCGCTAAGGCTGTTTACATAAAAACGGTAGCCGGCATCGGTTGGTACGCGACCGGCACTGGTGTGCGGTTGAACAATCATGCCCATTTCTTCAAGACGCGCCATTTCACTACGGATAGTCGCGCTAGAGACACCAAAAAGTTTCGCAAGCATTACACTTCCTACTGGTGCGGCAATCTCGGCATGTTGCTCAATAATTGCTGCAAGAATTTGTCTTTGGCGCTCTGTCATACCCGTATTTTAACGCAAATTGGCACTCAAAGTCAATGAGTGCCAATGGCTAAACTTGGCGTCGACGTGCAATCACACTAGCGATAATCAAGCCGGCAACAATGGCCACTCCGATAAGTATCCATACGATAAACGTAGGTGCCTCATCAGCCGTTTCAGTCTCATCAACATCTGTTTCGCTCGATGTGTCATCATTTTCTAACACTGGCGTAGCAGGACTTGCTTCATCAGTTTTGTCAGCATCTTCGGTTACAAGTGCGTCACTGGCATTCCCTGTTGAACCTGATTGACTAATCAGCAAGTCCGCTGATGGAGTATTCCCTCCATTATTCACGCCTGGAATTGGCGTTACTTCTGGGTTGGTAACAGCAACTGTTCCGTATTGGAAAGCACCCGCGTCACAGCCTTGCGCGGCAACTCGCTCAACACCACGAGCGTCGAAAGCAGGACAGGCTGTTGTATCACCAAATGCGATTGCAGGGCTACCTGAAAGCAATGCAAGCGTCTGTACTTTACCATCGGCAGCTTGATATCCAAGTGCTGGCGCGACGCTGCTATTAGTAGCAACAGACGTAGCAATGCTATTAGAAATTGCTGGGACAGCCGACGCGCCTGTACCACAAGAATCATCAGTACTAATTGTTTTAACTGCAGATACTGTTGATCCCGACTCAGTGATACACTGCGTAGCTCCAGTATTCGCGAATACGAGTGAGTTACGAAGCGTCACCACACCAGCTTGAGTGTCCCCAGGGTTATTAAGCGCCGCAATACCAGCTCCATCAACATTCGTACCTGCGTCATTGTAAGCGACGGTGCTATTTGTGAGCGTTACTTCAACGTCATCACTTGTACCCACTACAGAGAGGCCACCGCCATCGTTATCGACGATAGTTACGTTATCAAGCGAATGAATACCTCTTTCGATATTCACCGCTGAACTATCTCCACTCGCACTTCCGCTTACAGTAGTGTTACGAATCGTACCTACTCCAACCATGAAATCAAGCGCGTGCGAACCAGCGACCGTACCGCTAGCATCTATCATTACGTTATCAACCGTCGCTTGATTAGCCACAAGTGTGATTCCATGGGTATTACTGTCGAAATAAGAATTCTTTATCGAAGCTGATCCAACGTTCACACTTGCGCCCCAACCAGAAAGACTTATGTTTTCATATTCAAGCTCTGCCGCTTCTATAAGCATGCCGCCTGATCCATTTTCAATTGAGCTATTTTTCATAGTTACAGTTGGATTACCTCCTGTAATTTTCAAACCTTGAGCGTTCAAAGAGTTATCTGTAATGACAGTGTCTAAAATTGAATGCGTTCCAGTACCGCCAGTAATCCCTACAATGCCGCCACAATCTCCGTTATTGCCGGTCACCACAGAGTCTTCTAATGTGACACTGCTAAAACCAGTCGCTAAGAATGTACATGGCGGACCATTTGCTGTGTGCTCGGTGTTGTTATTGGTAATCTCAACATTCGTGAATCGGGCGGTCTTCGTAGAGCCACTATTAACATAGACAGCTCCAGTATTATTGTTAATTACCGTATCCTCTACCGTGACGCTTGCGTTTGAACTTGGTATGTAAAGACCAGGAGAATTGTTGTCATGTATTGAAGAGTTTTTAATTTCATAACTAGTACCGCCCGTTGCATTCATAGCGGCACCGCAGGCGTTATTGTTATTTGCTATCTCTACGGTATCAAGAACGGTTGTCACGAAATTAGAGATAGTCATGACACACGGACTACCCTGGAAGAAATCAGTATAGCCATTCAAAATATTCACATTACTCAATAAAAGATGCGCATTTGGACCAGATCCCGTGATCGAGATAGAGCCAGAATTATTATCAAAGTCGACACCCTCAAGCGTCACTGTGCCAGAATACGTTCCGCTGAGCGCACCATTGCCAATAATCTCGCTAAAGTCACTATCGCGGATTGTGAGGCTTTGATTCGTACCAGTAATACCGGCACCCGTGAATGATGCATCTTCAATTAATGCGAGTCCTGTAGTGGTCAAATAACGAGCGTTTCCACCTTCAAAAGTAAAGTTTCGAATAATTGGGCTTGCTCCGGTTACGCTGAACGATCCACCGCCCGATCCCACAACAGAGCTAATAAGACTATCACGAAGGAGTATATTATCGCCGTTAAGCGTGAGATAAGGAACGTGCGCTACAAGTTCCAAGTTCTCAATAATCGCATCCGACTGATTATTTATTAGATACACACTCCCCTGCGTGCTAGCGCCGGTATTGATAGCAGTAACACCGTTAATACTCTCTGCTGTAGTAGTAAGGTTAAATTGATTTGAATCAATAAGCAGATCTGTTATTTCGGCTCCTGCGTATTCATTTCGTACCGTAGCGGTTGACGCGTTGTCGTTAGATTCAGCATGCGCATTTATCGATACGTCCTGCATAACAGCAGCGTCAACATCAACTATTGCGTTTCCACCCTCATTGATAATTTGCGTAATGCCTATCGCACTTACGATGTCTCCGTTGCTACGAAGATCGAGTGCGCCGTTCATTAAGTTACGTTGAGTAACTGCGTTAAGGATTGAACCTGCACCAACGTCAATACCGTTTGCTCCGTTAGTCTGAGTGATAAGTTCGGTTTCATCGACGAGCCCGTTCTCGCCAAGCTCAATATCGGTCGAAGTATCAGTAGTCATCGTAACACCTTGAACCGTTGACTGATTTTCCCCGTGGATATTAGCGTTAGCGGTCGTCGTAAGTGTCGAGTTTGTGACAGATGTCTGATCACCTGTATTAATCGTGATATTAGCCGCACTCGTTAGCGTAGAGCCATCAACAGCAACATCACTACAGAATTCATATGATGGACAATAGATTTCAAAAGAAGGAAGGGTGTTGGAAGCAATTGAATTAAATCGAGTCGCCTCAACAAGTATCTCGTCGCCAATAAGAACCCGGATAGTCTGGTCACCAGTAAATGTAACTCCTGTAAACGATTTGTTTGAACCGTATACTAATACATCAAGATTGGTAAGGTCAGGATCTACAACGGAATCAGTTGCAATCGTAAGATTACTAAGATCAGTAGCGATATCACCACTTACTGTAAATTGAAAGTTCTTTAATGTTGTTGTAGCTGGAGTAAGACCTTCAATCGAAGTATCAACCAAACTAATGTCATTAGAAAGTGCTACATTTTGTTCATATATTCCAGGGACAGATAGGAGGATCGTATCACCTACACCAGTACCAGCGACACATCCACCATAAGCAAGCGCCGTTCGTGCAGCTTCTGCAGCCTCACGCAGCGAACACTCTGCACCTGTGCCATCTTGATCGACAAGTGTATTAACGGTAATAGTTACAGGATCGGCCGCACTCGCGGTGCGTGATAGGTAATGAAATGCCGCAAAAGCAGACGCCATTACAATAACGACTGAAATGAACATCAGTGCGATCGGACGCAAAGAATAATGATTATTAATTTTTAACACGACACCCCTGTCTTGTAATGGTAACTTACCTTAAGAATACCATAAGCGGAGTAGCCTACCTAGGGTTATGGATGCTGTTCGATAGCTTCAAGTAAATCGCGTGTTTGAATACGCGCTTCATCATCGCCACGCTTAAAGAAATCGGTTTCACGATGCGCAATGCTGTTCACTACGCCGGTTGCGCGCTGTAGGTCATCATTAATAACAAAGTGATAGTACGGAACGGCCAAAGCCTTCTTTAACTCCTCGATTGTAATCGCCCGACGAGATTCCCAGACTTCAGCCAAAGCCTCTGCTGATGGATATCGTTTTTCAAGTCGTTGACGCCAAGTATCGTAATCAGGCGGGACAATGAATATCGCCGTAACGCTGTCTTTTGCAATACGATGAAAGGCATCAATTCCATTGATATCAATATCACCAAGTGCAATTTTACCTAGTGTATTAGCAGTCCTAAACTCCTCAATACTCGTACCGTAATATTTTTCTCCGAAACGATTCACTTCAACCATTTCATGATTAAGAAGCAGTTGCTCTAATTCGTCTTCAGTTACAAAATGATACTCGCGACCATCAATCTCAAGTACCTCATTATTATATCGAGGTGCACGTGTGGTATGCGTCACAATCGAGTGGTATGAATCTTTAAATTCAGGAAGTGAGAGAAGCGTTGACTGAATCGAATCTTTACCGGCAGAAATAATACCAGACAAAAGAACGATACGCGTATCTGCGATCACGTCTTCACCCGCTTCATTTACGCGGTAGTTGGCAGCTAATTCAGGTAATCGTTCAGACATTTGGCCTATTGTATCACCTTAGTCGCGCTTTAGCATTACAGTAAATGCTTCAGACGGAATATCAACTTTACCAAAGCGCTTCATACGCTTCTTACCTTTTGCTTGTTTAGCTAAGACTTTTTTCTTACGCGAAACATCACCACCGTACAGACCAGTTGTCACGTCTTTTCGATACGCCGATAAGTCAGCTCGAGCAATAAACTTTCCACCAATACCAGCTTGCAACGCGACCTGGAAGTTTTGGCGTGGAATTACTTCCTTTAATTTATCAACAACGACGCGACCTAACGATTGTGATTCACTACGGTGCGCCATAACGCTCAATGCATCGATCATTTCACCTGCTACATAGAAATCGACACGGACAAGATCTTCAACACGGTAATCATCAAGTTCATAGTTAAATGAACCATATCCACTGGTGATTGATTTTAATTGGTCATAGAAGTCAGTTAGTAAGTTTGCTAACGGCGCTTCAAAACTAATCAACGCACGTTCATCAATATAGCTAAGGTTTGTTTGTAGGCCACGCTTATTAACAATCAATTGAATCACGCCACCAATGTATGAAGAGGGCACAACAATTTCACCTTTGATCCAAGGTTCACGAATTTCATTTACTCGACTAACATCGGGTAATTCACTTGCGCTTTTAATATCAAGTTCTTCCCCCGAAGAAAGAGTAACGTGATAGTCAGTTGAAGGGTTCGTCACGACAAGATCAAGATTATATTCACGTTCGAGTCGTTCGCGAATGATGTCCATGTGCAAGAGTCCAAGGAATCCAATACGAACACCGAATCCAAGGACCGGTGAATTTTCTGGTTCGAATTGTAATGCAGAGTCGCTCATACTTAGCTTCTCTACAGCGTCTTTCAAGGCCTGGTATTCGTCATTGCTTACCGGGAAGAATCCAGCATATACGAATGGCTTTACCAGTTTGTAGCCTGGCAATTGTTCGTCGGTGTGTGCTCGTTTTGTGGTTACCGTATCACCAACGCGTGCATCACGTGTGGTTCGTAAGTTGGTAACAATATAGCCGATTTCTCCAGTGGTAAGCTCTGTGCCCGGCGTCATTGCTGGCTGCAATGAGCCAACTTCAAGCGCAATACCGCTCGCACCAGTTGCAATCATCTCGATTGTGTCACCTTTTTTAATTGAGCCATCAATACTTCGAACATACAATACTACTCCGCGGTAGTCGTCGTAATAGCTATCGAAAATAAGTGCACGACTCGCAGCATCCGTATCACCTTGTGGTGGTGCTGATCGTTCAATCACTGTATCAAGTACTTCTAATACTCCTTCACCAGTTTTTGCACTGATCTTAAGAATGTCGTCCTCTGTACATCCAAGCAGATTGATAATCTCGGCACTTACTCGCGGCACATCCGCCGCAGGAAGATCGATCTTATTTAGAACAGGAATAATTGTAAGATCGGCTGCAAGTGCCAAATACACGTTTGCAAGTGTTTGCGCTTGAATACCCTGGCTTGCGTCAACCACAAGGATTGCACTTTCGCAGGCCTGTAACGAACGACTTACTTCATAACTAAAGTCAACGTGACCTGGTGTATCAATAAGATTAAGATCAAAGCCCTTATACTTCATGCGTACAGGCGCAAGCTTGATAGTAATTCCCTTCTCGCGCTCTAAGTCCATGCTATCAAGGAGCTGTGATTTCATGTCACGTTTTTGAACAGTCCCAGTTAGCTCAAGCATACGGTCTGCGAGCGTTGACTTGCCATGGTCAATATGGGCAATAATACAAAAATTACGAATCTGATTTTGGTTCATCTTTTACTTCCGGTCGTTTAAATAGAATCTTTTGGACTCTTAGCAATATAGGGTTTACCTCTTTTAATTTGAATAGGTAGCTAAATAAGAAATAGGACAGCAGACTGATTCCAGTGATCAGTACGAATTTCGGGAATGAATCAAAGAAACGTTGGTCGGTTGCAGAAAGTGGCAGCATCGTAACAACCAGGTAGGTGATAAACGCCATCAATCCAGCGGCACTCGCCATACGGCTAATGGCATGTACGAACGGTTTATCAAATAGGCCCTTAATACGACGCGACATAAAGTAGAACAAGGTAGATACCTCGACGATTGAAACAATAACTGCCGCCCAAGCAAGACCATGAACACCCATATCAAGACCAAGTGAGAACCAGATAGCCAAGGTTATATTAAGGGCGATCGTAAATAATGAGATGTACAGTGGAGTCTTTGTATCTTGCTGCGCATAAAAGCTACGTGCCGAAATAAAGTAGACCGATCGGAATAAAATCGAGATCGCAAGAATCGCCAAGATACTCGCCATGTATGGGTCTCCCCCATTAACAATAAAGTTAACAATATAGCCACGTGCGAAGATCGCAACCACAGTCACTGGCAACGCGAGCCAAATAATGACACGAAGGATTGTTTGAAGTTCGCTTTTGAAAAGATCTGGTCGACCTTCAGCAAGACGTTCGGTCATCTTAGGGAAAGCAGCTGTACTAATAGCAACACCGATCAAGTTAATAGGCATATATGCCAATGACGTCATTTGTTGGTAAGCGTTTACACTACCGGCGACCATACGAGATGCTAAGTTTGTCTCAACAATGCTATTCACATAATCAATACCTTGGTCGAGTGAACGCGGTGGTAGCAATCGAAGTACTTTTCTAAACCCTTTATTCTTCCAATAAATCTTAAATCGATAATCAAAACCAAGACCAAATAGCCCAAAGGTACTCACGACAAGCTGCAGAATTGCACCGAGCACGACACCCAGCGCTACACCCATAATTCCACCCTCAAACACCTGCCAACCGAAGAAATTAATACCGTTCGTGAAGAAAAGAAGACCAATAATAATACCAATGTTGTACACAGCCGGAGCGAGCGCGAAGAATGCAAAACGCCCAACAGCTTGTTGCATGCTGGTGATGACGGTTGCAACGGCAAACAAGAATGGGCTTACGGCGATCACGCGCATCATGCTGACCGCTAATGCTCGGCTTGATTCATCAAGCCCTGGACCAACCACGTAACGCACTAATGGTTCTGCAAAAATAATAATTAAGACACTCGTCACTAACGTTGCGAGTGCCATTAAGTTGATAATACTTGTTGAAAGTTCCCAGGCAGATTTTTTATTTCCGCTTGCAAGTCGCTGGTTGAATACTGGAATGAAACTCACACTCAATGCACCTGACACAAGAATAATAAACATAAAGTCAGGTATCGAGAAGGCAACTCGATACGCGTCGGCGCCCGTTGGGTACGTTAGATAGTAAGCGCTGTTAAACAAACGTTCACGGAACAGCCCAAGGAGACTGGCGATAAGCGACGATCCGGCTAACAAAGCTGCCGCTAATTGCAGCGGCAACTTTTTGTTTAGCTTTGACAGTGTCGGGCGAAAACTTATCATAGTGAAAGCGGACCGCGCCTATTTACTAAGCTGAGCCTCCTTTGGCAAGGTAGCATCTTTTAGCAGAGCGATAACACCCTCTTCTTCAATAGTTTCTTCGACGAGTAGCGCTTCGGCAAGTTTCTTAAGACTCGGCATGTTCTTCGTAATCACTGCTTCGGCACGACGGGCTGCTTCTTTAATTAGCTCTGCCACTTCAAGGTCGATTTCTTTCGCAGTATCATCACTGTACGGACGCTCGTGAGTCATCTTGTCGAACACCATTCCACCATTGTCTTCGTGGAAGACTTGGTCGCGTAGCTTCGTACCCATACCTTGTTCGATAATCATATCGCGTGCAATCTCAGTTGCTTTACGAAGGTCAGAACCAGCACCAGTAGTAATGAAGTCTGCACCGTAGATGATCTTTTCAGCAACACGGCCACCAAGTGCACGAGCCAAGATATCTTTAAACTCAATCAAGCTTGTGTAGGTTCGATCTTCTGGCGGAAGGAACCATGTTACACCACCAGTACCACCACGAGGAATGATTGTCACCTTGTGGACTGGGTCGCTGTGCGGCAGGATGTGTCCAACAATCGCGTGACCAGCTTCGTGATAAGCGGTCATTTCTTTGTCTTGGTCGCTCATAATCTTCGCTTTACGTTCTGGACCAATTGCAACTTTTTCAAAAGCTTCAGTTAAATCTTTGTTGCTGATCTTCTTTGAATTACGTCGCGCAGCAACAATAGCTGCTTCGTTGGCAATGTTTGCAAGGTCCGCACCAGATGAACCGGCAGTTTTTGCTGCAAGCTTATCTAGGTTAACGGTAGAATCAGCTGGTTTATTTTTGAAGTGAACCTTCAAAATTGCTTCACGATCTTTTCGTTCAGGCAATGTAATATTTGTTCGACGGTCGAAACGACCCGGTCGTAGCAATGCTGGGTCAAGTACGTCAGCACGGTTTGTTGCTGCAAGAACGATCACGTTCGCACCAGTTTCAAATCCGTCCATTTCAACCAAGATTTGGTTAAGGGTTTGTTCACGTTCGTCGTGACCACCACCCATACCACTTCCGCGGCGACGTCCAACAGCGTCAATTTCATCGATGAAGATGATAGCTGGGGCATTCTTCTTTGCTTTTGCAAATAGGTCACGAACACGAGACGCACCCACACCTACAAACATTTCAACGAATTCAGAACCACTAATACTGAAGAATGGAACGTTTGCTTCACCGGCAACAGCACGGGCAAGCATAGTTTTACCAGTACCAGGGCTACCAACAAGGAGGACTCCCTTAGGAATTTTCGCACCAAGACTTTCGTACTTTTTAGGATGCTTCAAGAAATCAACAACTTCTTCAAGATCTTGCTTTGCAGAATCGTTACCCGCAATATCAGTAAATACAACTTTTTTCTTGTCTTCACCGTAGAGCTTCGCTTTTGACTTACCGAAGCCAAGTGCTTGGTTGTTTTGTCCCTGTGCTTGTCGCATCATGAACATAAAGAACGCAGCAATAAGTAACACTGGAATAACGATAATCGCTAAGTTCCAGATAATATCACTGGTATTTGATGGTGTAGTGATTACCAACTCAACGTCAGCGTCATCTTTCAGACCTTGCTCTTGCAAGCTTGATGATGCATCTTTAGTTGATTTCTCGGTTGCCTTGTCAGATCCCTTTGGGGTGATCTTTAGGTCGTTACCTTGCACTTCAATCTTTGTAATTTCACCGGCGTTAGCTCGGTTAACAACACTTGAAAGCGCAACTTGATTGAGGTCATCCTTAGGGCTCACTACCGCAACCGCGATAATGACACCAAACACAAGAATCGCCCAAAATAGGGTCAATCGTAAAATATTATTCGGTTTCTTTGGAGCAGGGGACTTAATTGCCATGAAAAATCAGCTTCCTTTCGCGGGGTTTCTAGAATAGTCTCTTCTCTATTATTTTATCAGTTAGAGCGAGAAATTACGAGTGGTGAAACTGAGGTTAATCCCAGACCCGGCTTGATACGTACTGCCAGTCGATGCAGTTTTAATTGCATGAAGCAATCGTTCAAGTTGCGGGCGTGTTAATTGAGCATTCGTAACAAAGCGCAAACATTCAATCGCAACAGCTTTTGGAATGTGCGTAAAGAAATAGCGGCTGTAACTAGGGCCAAGTCCAACTAATCGCCTGACCTCTTTGTCGATAATTTGTTTACTTTCAAGCTGTTGGTGACGAAGCGCGAGCAACTGTAGCTTGTGGTCATCGCTGATATCTTTTGCGGATTTACGAATACGATTACGTAGATAATCATCACTACTATTAGTGCTATCTTCGTGCCAAACGAGTTGATTATCTTTTGCATACTTATGTAGTTGTGACTTTGAAGTATGTAAAAGTGGTCGAATAATGTCAGAATCAAGGACCGCTAGTCCCCTCCAACCGGTGCCACGCGTGAGATTGATGGCAATGGTTTCAACGGCGTCATCACTGTGATGAGCGGTAACAATGCGCGCGCTATGCTTATTCGCAATGCTTCTAAGGAAGGCGTAGCGTCGTTCGCGAGCAAGCTCTTCGCTTGCGCCTTGGCCTAATTCTTCACGAATAGTTTCAAAAGGGAGCCGATACTTACGAGCAAGCGCTGAAACAAAATTTGCATCATGGCGAGAATCTTCACGAATGCCATGATCGAAATGCGCTACTACTAATTCATGACCAGGAACACGTTTTAGCATATCTAAAAGTGCTACTGAATCGACGCCCCCACTCACTGCGACGATGTATTTTGTCATCGCTATGCTTGCAGTGCCTTCAAATCGGTAACCACTTGCTCACCGTGTCCCATTGGTGTCGCACGACCATATACTTTTACAACCTGGCCTTCGGGGTTAATAATAAATGTCTTACGAAGAATACCTTCTTTACCGAACATCTTTTTACCCCAAGCACCATATGCGTTGATCGCAACCGCTTCGGTATCGGTCAATAATGTAAAGTTGAGGGAATATTTCTGTTTAAACTTCTCGTGACTATTGGCGTCGTCTTTACTAATCCCGACAATTTCTGCGCCCATATCAGCAAGCGTATCGCGTGAATCACGCAAGCTACAGGCTTGAGTAGTACAACCCGGTGTATCATCTTTAGGATAGAAATAAAGGATTACCCATTTTCCCGCAAACTCTTTGAGCGTATGGGTTTGACCATGAATATCTGGCAAAGTGAAATCTGGTGCGAGATAAGGAATATTGTTCATATAGTCATTATATCAAGGATCGTTTAAGTTTCGTTGGTATACTAGTTGAAGTGAAACGTCCGAAAATTATTAGCCGTCTTCTTACGTTCGACCTCCTGCGAGGCTATTTTTTGCTCGCAATCATCCTTAATCACCTTTTTTGGTACCCTAACGGTTTTGAATGGGTGGCAGCTCGAGGAGAATTATTTGTCACTGCCGCTGAAGGCTTTTTCTTGATATCTGGTATCATCCTTGGGATCGTACGTGGCCGAAAGCTTGTCGATAAGCCGTATCGCGAAGCCGCCTTGCTCCTTTTAAAACGCGGCGTCCAGTTATATGCAGCAAGTATTATTTTAATGATTCTCTTTACATTACTTGGCTGGATATTCTTCTACGACAACCCTGGTCTCAAGCCTGGAATCCGCCCAATTGATGAACCATTCATTGCCGTACTATTTGGAGCACTTAGTTTTGAATACATTTACGGCTGGGCAGATTACCTTCGCCTCTACGCAATCTTCATTCTCATGAGTCCGCTTGCACTCTGGTTGCTTCGCAAAGGTAAATGGTACATCCTTATCGCCGCGAGCATTGGGCTATGGCTGCTTTTCCCCGCAACTGGTACGTCATTAAAAACAGATGAGTTACTGATGCCAATTGCCTGGCAACTCATATTCTTTATTGGCTTTACGATTGGATTCTATTGGAATAGCCTGAGCGAAAAGTGGCAAAACCTACCAACAATTACTCGAAAACGTATTAACGGGGTTGTTCTTAGTCTCGCAATAACGACATTAGTTGCAAATATTCTTCTTATTTTCGGCAAGGATCTTGGTGGAAATATTGGACAATTTATGTCATCAATCATCACCGCCTTATCACCGTACTTCCATAAAGAATCGTTGCCGCTCACTCGACTCTTCTTGTTTGGTCTATGGTTCTGGCTTGGGTTCTGGCTCTTTAGCCGATATGAAAAGTTTATCGTTAAATGGTTCGGCTGGATTCTTATTAACTTCGGACAAAACTCACTATACGTCTACATTATTCACGCATTCATTATCTTTTTTGCTCACCTCATCATGCTTCAAGCAAGTAGCAACTTCTTGATTAACTTCTTCGGAACAATAGCTGTTGTTGCTATTATTCTTTTGGCAGTAAAAACCAAATTCTTAATGAAAATTATTCCGCGTTAAGAACGTAGGTATCGACGACTTGCTTGTCGAACTGTGTAGATGCCTGTAACGAATAGCGGCTTGAAGGGGTAAATTGGCTCTCTTGCCCATTCCATCGTAGATGATATATCACATCACCAGTCAGCGTGCTTGGATCGGATACACGCAGTGGACTACCTGAAAGCACTGCATACCCACCCTTTTTTTCTACAGTATCTTTAGAGAAGAACCGTAAATCACACCCATCAAAATAATAACGACTATCGATAAATGTATATGGATCGTCGGCAACTACCACAGCAGTATTACAATCGATAACCGAACGAACTTGCTGGGTTTGTGGCGTTTGCATGCGCTCAAATACAAAGTTACCGTTTTTCGACAAGTTAACAACACCGTACGTAAGCAGTGCGAGGGCCAGGACCGCCAGTAGAATTGCCCTTCGCGCTCGATCAGATTGCAAGGCAAGCGCTATAACCGTACCCGTTAGGATATATAGGAAAATAATAACGTGTGCCATGTAACGATATACGAAAGCGTTCTGGAAAATAGACACCAGCATAAAGATCAAGATCGGTACAACCGCCATGACAATCAGCAATCGCAAACCTTCACGGTGCTTTTGAGTTGCCTTACGATACACGAATACCCCGGCTGCAATAGTGAGCACGAGAACAACAAGTAGTATTAAAGCCAAGAGTCCAGTCTGTTGCCAATCGGTAACGTAGGCAAACATCAAACTTAGAATGCCACCAAGTGTCGTGAGCGTCAGCTGACCACCAATGCCTGGCAGCGCGGAATGGGTCATTTGATATATAAATGTCGATAGATACGGAATAAATAAAACGACAGCACCAACAAATGCAAACAGCCATTTTTCCTTAAAGAGTGGTCGATGTGCCCGAATTGTTCCGACTAGTAGATAGATCGCATGCGCAGCCCAAATAGCAATCGAGAAGTACAGCGTATACATCCCAGCCGCAACTAATAGTGCATACACTACCCATAACCATACCTTCTTCGCTTGCAGTGCATACGTTAAGACGAGGGTTGCAAGTACGCCAATAAAGCCTACGAGTGCGTACATACGAACTTCGTACCCGTAGCGTAATAAGAACGGCGCTATGACAACAAACGGCAAGAACAACAACGCAGTCTTAAGGTTAAAGAGTCGTTTTACCAAGAAGAACGCGGCAACTACCGCACCACCTGCAAATACCGCACTGAGACTACGAAGCGCAAACTCACCCCATCCAAATATGCCCGCCCAGGCTTTTAGCAACAGGTAGTAGAATGGCGGATGAGCATCAACCGCGGTGAGCGCAAGGAGCTCCCCTACTGGCTGCTGCGCGAGTGCAATTGAGTACCCCTCGTCAAACCAGAGTGACTGACCGGCCGATAAAAGCATACATAAACCAAATACGACACCACCGCTAAGAATTGGCCAGAGCCACCATACCCTGAGAATAATTTCTTTTATTTTCTTCATACACCCCAGTATAGCACTGGAAATATGTCAGAAACTAAGGTATAATTCCCTAGTATTCCACATTTCGGGGTGTGGCGCAGTTGATAGCGCGCTCGGTTTGGGACCGAGAGGTCGAAGGTTTGAGTCCTTTCACCCCGACCAATTAAAAAAGACTACCCAGCGTAGTCTCTTTTATTTGGTGCACATATTCGACACTTTGTGTTCCTAGTCAGTTCTAGGTATAATGACGATAAACACAAGTAGTTTGAAGGAAATTTAAATGCAACCAAATCAACCAGACCCTAACCTTGATCAGACCCCAGCGCCGACCACCCCAGGTCCAGACCCTCAACCACAGCCAGCACCTCAATACCAACCTCAACAGCCAGCACCGACATTCAACCCTCCGGTTGAACCAAGCGCCCCGGTTGCGCCGGCACCTCAAGAGTACGCAGCAGCGCCAGCGCCAGCTCCAGAGCCGACTCCTACGCCATCACCATTCGATGCACCGACACCACAAGCCAACTACTTCGGTAGCGCAACACCTGTTCAACCAACTCCAGACACAACAGCGCCTGCGGCAGATCCTGGATTTGCACCAGTAGCTACTCCTCCCCCGGCACCAAAGAAATCTAAAAAAGGATTGATTATTGCATTGATTATTGTCGGTGCGGTACTTCTTATTGGTGGTGCTGTATTTGCTGCCACACAACTACTCGGCGGAACAGTCAAAGACGCGCTCGTAGAGAACGTGTCGAATGGCGCAGACACAGCTGCTACAACTGACCCAGCAAAGAAAGAAGCAATTACAGCCGATGGCATTATCGGATTCATGGAAGTGTGTAACGGTAAGAAAATTTCAAACGCCGCCGAACCAACTAAGCCATACAAGGGTGTTGGATTCCTTAAGTACAACGAAACTTGGGCAGCGACCGGTACATACGGATACGTCGCTGAAGACGCAGCATCATTTAGCGCCGAGACTTCTAGCTTCGTCGCTTGTCTAATCCCAGATGAATCAACCGCTGCAACGCCTGTTACTTGTGAAGATATTGAAGACTACAGCACGAAAGAAAAGTTCAGTGTCACAGCAAGTACTATCACTTACGACATTACAATGTACGAAGCGAAGACTGGTGAGAAGATCGGTGAAGACACTATCACATCAGTCGTTGATTGTCCTAAGATCGGCATCAAAGAAACTGCCGGTGATATCAAATATTTCAACCCGAACGTCGTTACGCTAAAGACACTTATTGATGAGTTTATTGCTCAATAAGTTCTAGCTTACTTGAAAATAAAAAACCTGCTCAATTACGAGCAGGTTTTTTTATTACGAAACAAATACCTATTTTGCGTATTCGATTGCGCGAGTTTCGCGGATCACATTAATCTTAATGGTACCCGGATACTGCATAGTACTTTCAATCTTGTTCGCAATATCGCGAGCAAGTTTGATCGCCGTTAAGTCATCGACTGCTTCGGGCGTTACAATAACGCGTACTTCACGTCCAGCGCTAATTGCATATGACTTTTGAATCCCCTTGAAACTATTCGCAATGTTTTCAAGATCACGCATTCGTTCTGAGAAGTTCTCGGCGCTAATATTACGTGCACCAGGACGAGCAGCAGACAGCGCATCACAAACCCGCACTACTAGTGCTTCAGGGGTTGTTGCTTCAATATCATCATGGTGTGCTTCAATTGCGTGAACAATTGCATCGCTCATACCGTATTTACGTGCAAGGTCTGCCCCAATATGGTGGTGCTTTCCTTCAATCTTATGAGTCACTGCCTTGCCGACATCGTGAAGTAGTGTTGCGATCTTCGTTGTTCGAACATCAGCACCAATTTCTTCAGCAATCAGTCCGGCCATATGTGCCATTTCGGTGCTGTGCATGAGTACGTTTTGACCATAGCTGGTACGAAATTTCAATTCACCAAGTAACTGGATCATTTCTTTTGGAATACCAACAACGCCAACTTCGCGGGCCGCATCTTCACCGGCACGAGTAACTTCTTTATCAATTTCTTTTTGTGCTTTTGCCACTACTTCTTCAATACGTCCCGGGTGAATACGTCCGTCCTTCATCAATAGTTCCAACGTCATACGTGCAACTTGGCGCCGAAGTGGATCAAAGCTTGAGAGGATGATCATTCCTGGTGTGTCATCGACAAGAATATCAACACCAGTCGCTCGTTGAAGCGCCTGGATGTTTCGACCCTCTTTACCAATGATTCGACCTTTCATGTCGTCGTCACTAAGTTTGATTGCAGTAACCGTTCGTTCAGCTGTTACTTCGCTACTCATTCGTTCCATTGCGCTCACAAGGATCAATTGAGCTTGTTCTTCTGCGGTATCTTTTGCATCATTCTGAAGCTTAGCAATAAGACCGGTAAGATCATCTTTAATATCGCGTTCGGTCATTTCCATCAACTTGCTTGCAGCTTCGCTTTTCTTTAGGCCGGCAATCTTTTCAAGCTTCTCTTGTTGGCGAGTACGAATGTCGCGGATTTCATTTTTAAGTTCATCAACTTCATCTTCTTGTGCGCGTAAGTTTTCACTTCGCTTATCAAGTTCATCAAGCTTCTTGTCGATATTATTCTCACGATCAGCAAGGCGACTTTCAGTCTTGTCCCATACTTTGCGACGATCGCTGTCTTCAGATTTTGCATCGGCAACAAGTTGCATGGCTTCATCTTTTGCCTTGAGTACAATATCGCTCGCTTTTGTCTTTGCATCGGCAATCGTTTGGGCGGCTTTATGCTTCCCGCCTGCTTTTTGCTGTGTGTCATAAGCGACTTTTCCGCCCACACCAGCAAGAATCCCGATTATAGCGGCGATTATTCCTTCTACCATAGTGTTTCCTTCCTCAGATACGGCCCGGCTAAGTGTTCGTCTTAACCCTACTTTTTATCACTGGTCGCACTGAAAATTTTCAAAAAGTTATTCAAAGTCCATAGTCAATTCGGACTATCCCTATTGTAGCGCTGAAACTTCTCTCTATGCAAGTTTATTTACGAGGCTGTGTAATGTGTGGCTCGCCACCATATTCAGGTAAAACAAGTTGGTCATTTTCGCTATTTGATAGTCGCGCTAGACCCTGATTCTGCCAATCATCACCCGTTGCGCCCACGATCGGAACATCGTTTGCATCAGCAATTGTGTTAAGGACCGTCAAACCAATACGAAGGCCAGTAAAGCTACCTGGACCCTGAAACGCAACAATACCCGTAATATCAGACCAGGTCTTATTGCTTTCATTAAGATTTGCCTCAAGGTACCCAAGCAAGCCTTTAGCGAGTTCGCGTCCAGATTCCCAGCTGGTGTCGTAGTGCCAATCTCCGTCAATCAAAGTAAGTTTACACACAGGTGTTGAGGTATCGAGTAATACGATCATAACGCTCCTACTAACGTTTCGTTTCCGGTCACGGTAAGTACCCTCGTTTCTTCAGTTGGTGAGGCAAAATCAATTGTTAATCGATCGGTCGGTAGCACTCCCTCGACAATATCAGCCCACTCAATCACTGTCACCGCTTCAGTATCTTGCATCGTTTCGGTTAATTCATCTTTCATAATGCCGGCATCAGAAAGCCGATAAAAATCGTAGTGCGCAAGCTGCAGGTTATCGCGGGCGTCATACACCCGACTAATCGTAAAACTAGGACTTTGAACGTCTTCATCGATTAATAACCCTTTAGCGAGCCCTTTTACAAAGGTTGTTTTACCGGCACCAACATCACCAATTAGCTCAATTGTTTCACCGCCTCTAAGAAGCCGGCCGATTTTTTCGCCGAAATCTTTTGTTTGTTGTTCACCAGTGACCTCTATAATCATCCAAAGTATTATATCACCTAGTACTTTTAAGGTCTGTCCTTTACAATAGAGCGTAAGCATTATGCGCATTTCCGATACCATTTTGGAGACGTTGCTAGGGCGGGCAAGTCTTGCAACATCAGATCAGATAACTGCTTTAAAACAAGAAGCAGCTCGCTTAAAGCGCTCTTTGCAAGATGTTGTTTTTGAACAACAGATTACAGACGAACGAACAATCGTTCAAGCCTTTGCAGATTACGCTGACATTCCTTACATCGAACTTGATCCCGCAACTATCCCCTCTGATGTACTCAATCTCATTCCAGAACGAGTTGCACGACAATATAAAGCCGTTCTCTTCAAAATCGACCCAGACGGTGTTCACCACCTTGCGATGGAAGACCCCGATGACGTCCAAGCCATCAACTTTATTCAAAAAGAGATTGGCACTAACTCCCGTATCTACATCGCAACGAGCGATAATATTCTTTCGGCACTTGAAAACTACCGTGGTGACGTTAACCAAGAGCTAAACGAAGTCATCGACTTCCAGCGCGAGAAAACAGACGAAAGCCAGCAAGTCAGCGAACAAGACATCGCCGAAGACTCTCCTATCGCACAAACCGTTAACCTTTTACTTGAATATGCTATTCGTTCTCATGCTAGCGACATCCACATTGAACCTCGCGAAGAGTTTGTCCAAATTCGCTACCGTGTTGACGGTATCTTGAAAGAAGTAAACCGGCTTCCTCGCAATGTACTTGGGGCACTTATTAGTCGTATTAAGATTCTTGCTAACTTAAAGATCGACGAACGTCGCGTACCGCAAGACGGTCGCTTCAAAATTAAGGTCGGTGGACGACAATACGCGCTGCGTGTCAGCTCACTCCCAATTGCTGACGGTGAGAAGATTGCTATGCGTATTTTGGACGAATCAAATCAAGCCGTCTCACTTGAGATGCTAGGATATTGGGGTAAAGCACTAGTAGACATCAGCCGAGAAATGTCTGAACCAAACGGTATTGTCCTTATGACCGGTCCAACTGGTAGTGGTAAATCAACCAGTTTATTTAGTATTCTCTCAATTCTAAATAAACCTAACGTTAACATCTCGACGGTTGAAGACCCGGTTGAATATAAGATTCCAGGCGTAAACCAGACACAAACGAATGTAAAAGCCGGAATGACTTTTGCAAACGGTCTACGCGCACTACTTCGCCAAGATCCAAACATCATTATGATTGGTGAGATCCGTGACGGCGAAACCGCAAACCTTGGTATTCAAGCTGCCCTTACCGGACACATGGTCTTTAGCACACTGCACACCAATAATGCCGCAACCACCTTGCCTCGTCTTCTTGATATGGGAATCGAACCATTCCTTATGGCCAGCACCATCCGTGCAGTCGTAGGACAACGTCTTGTTCGTCGACTCCACCGAGGCTCTCGACAAAGCTTTGTTCCAAGCGAAGATGAAAAGAAAGCAATCACCTCTCTCTTTAACCTAAAGCCAGGTGAAGGATTTAAGATCATCCACGAAATGGAAAAGAAAGCAGCCAGCGAAGGCGTGGGCGGCGACACTCCACTCAGTACCGACGAAAACGGCATCCTTACTCTATGGCGAGCCGACAAAAGCTTTAACGATGACGATGCACAAGAAGGCTATAAAGGCCGGTTTGGTATTTACGAAGTACTCTCTAATTCAGAGTCAATTCAAAAATTAATTATGGCACATTCAACCAGCGACCAGATTCAACAAGAAGCTATCAACCAAGGTATGATGACGATGCAAATCGATGGTCTCATCAAAGCACTCCGCGGTGAAACAACGATCGAAGAAGTTCTTCGAGTGAGTCGAGACTAGTCATGCCTCGCTTTGCCTACGTTGCCGTCGACGCACAACAAAAAGCCGTTAACGGAAAGACCGAACAGATTGATCGTGCCAGTGTTATTAGTGCCCTAACAAGACAAAATCTTCGACCGGTCAGTATTCGCGAGATTAAAGTTCGCCCAGGTTTAAGTAGTATCGATTTCAATCACTTATTTGAACCAAGCAAAGTAAAACTTGATCAGCTTGTTATCTTTACGCGCCAATTAAGCGCCATGGTGGGTGCAGGCGTGCCACTCCTTCGTTCACTCAGCTCATTGCAAAAACATGCCGAAGACGTTGCTTTGAAAAAAGTGCTTGTTGATATTATCAAAAACGTTGAGGGCGGAATGTCACTTGGTGACGCTTTAGCAAAACACCCTGATACGTTTAACGACATCTACATCAACATGGTGCGCGCTGGTGAGGCCGCTGGTATTCTTGATGATATCTTAAAGCGTCTTGCTGCCCAGCTTGAAAAAAGTGCTTCAATTCGAAAGAAAATTCGTAGCGCCATGGCGTACCCAACTGTATTGATTGTCATTACGATTCTTGCGTTCTTTGGATTGATGCTTTTTGTGATCCCTCAGATTGGTAAAATCCTTACCGACCTTGGTGGACCCGATGCCGAACTTCCCGGTATCACCCTCTTCATGCTTGGCGTGAGCCATATTATCACTACCTACTGGTACATCATCATCCCTGGACTTGCCGGCCTTGTCCTTGGTACAGGTCATTACATTAAAACACCTCGAGGTAAGCGCCAGTTCCACAGCCTCATACTACGCATTCCCCTGGTTAAAAATATTATTAAGAAAGTTGCGGTTGCTCGATTTGCCCGCACCTTCTCTGCGCTTATGGGCGCCGGTGTAGCTGTCCTTGAATGTCTCGATGTAACTTCTCGAGCAGTTGGTAACGTTATCTATGAGGAGGCCTTAAATAACGCCGCACGACAAGTAAAGAACGGTAAGTCACTGTCCTCTGCACTTGAAGATAGTCCGCTGTTCCCTGCCATCGTCTCCCAGATGCTCTCTGTCGGTGAAGAGACCGGCCAAACAGACACTGTGCTTGTAAAGGTAGCCGACTTTTACGAAGAAGAAGTTGACGTCGCAATTGAAGGCATTAGTTCAATTATTGAGCCGGCCATGATTGTTATCATGGGTAGCATGGTTGGGCTTATCGCCGCCAGTGTTATGACACCGATTGCGCAACTCTCACAAAACATCAAATAGACGTGCCTCGACCATAGTGCTCATGCTATAATACAGGTAGTATTCAAACGTGGGCACAATGTCAAAAATATTCTATAAAGACACACCAATCGCTGGACTTGATATCAGTAGTACTGGCATCAAGATTATGTCGGTTGATCCAAAAAAATGGTCAGTAAACGGCTATGGCTCACTCGATCTAGATCCAATAAAGCTAAAAGAATCCCTCGAAAACGAAGGGAATACTTATCTTGCCGATAATATTAAACTATTATTATCTGAAAAAATCATCGGAGAGGTCGCAACAAAGCGCGTTGCAATTGCTATTCCGACCGCCCGAAGCTACTCACGAACATTTAACCTTCCTACCTCTACAGAAAAATCACTCCACGATGCCGTGGTGCTTGAAGCCGACCAATACATCCCAATTCCCGCTTCAACTCTGTACATTGACCACGAGATTATTGAACGAAACAAAAAAGAAATCACCGTACTCATGAGTGCTGTTGCAAAAGTAATCGTCGACAACGTTGTTGCAAGCGTCGAAGCAGCCGGACTGCAACCAGTGCTTGTTGAACCGAGTATTACTTCTGTAGGCCGAGTCCTTACCTCAACCGAAGAAGGTAATCTTCCGACAGTCATTGTTGATATCGGCCCTGCTAGTACCGACATTGCAATCCTTGATAAGGGTAGTATTCGCGTAACCGGTGGCTTAGCAATTGGCGGAAATACCTTTACGCTTGATATCGCAAAACGCCTTAACGTTGCACTTGAAAATGCTCATCAGCTAAAGGTACTCAATGGCCTGAATGCCGGACCACGACAACAAAAGTTAAGTGCAGCACTTGAACCTAGCTTGCAGCGCATTCTCGCCGAAGTAAAAAAAGTCATGCGTTACTACGACGAGCGTATTAGTGATACGAGAAAACTAGAGCAGCTACTTGTCGTCGGAAGCGGCAGCAACCTTCCTGGTATCGGTGAATACTTTACAAACGCATTGATTATGCCAGCACGCGTTGCCAGCCCATGGCAAAAGCTTGATTTCGCAAAACTTCAAGAACCACCAAAGCAATTTCGTTCTCGATACATTACAGTTGCTGGAGTGGCCAGTATTGCCCCTGGAGATATTTGGAAATGATAAATCTTCTTCCTGATGTAACCAAAAAAGAATTGAGCGCTGCTCGCGTTAATACCTTGTTAGCCCGCTATATCGGCATCATTTTCCTTGCCTTTGTATTCTTAGTCTTCATCTTGGCTGGCTCCTATTACCTGCTTGACCTCACCCGACAAAGTTCAATGGAACTTATCGAATCAAATGACACCAAGGCCGAGGTCTACAGCACGACAAAAACCCAAATTGATGCACTAAGTATGCAACTACAGGGTGCCAAGGGAATACTTGACCAAGAAGTGCTGTACTCTAACATTCTTATTAACTTTGCACAGCTTATGCCGGCAGGCACTATTATCGACAAAATGACACTTGAACCTTCGTCGTTTGGCACCTCACCTATGACTTTAACGGTCTACGCAAAATCAACCGAGAATGCCGTAGCACTTCGTGACACCTTCCAAAATTCCCCATTGTTTACAAATGTTAATTTCCAAAATATTGCTGATGCTTCAACGGGCGGTCCAGCTGGCTATCCAGTAAGCGCAACAATGACTTTGACACTTAACAGGACGGCAGCACAATGAAAAAAACAGGCATGAAAGCAACCTCGATCCGTCAGCTACTCACCTTGGTGCTGGTACTTGTTATCGCAGCAGGAGTGGGTGGATTCTATTACGGGTTACAGCAAGTGAAGGCTTTCGCTGTAGACGTCAGCCACACCTCTGAAGACGCAAATGCAAGCGGAAAGAATATTGAAGAACTGCAACAGCTCAAACAAGCACTCGCTGAACGCGAAGCCCTTGTCGCAAAAGCAGAGAAAGTATTTGCAACCGAAGAGAACTACCAATCACAAGCACTGACTGATGTTCAACGCTATGCGAGCAAGTACGGATTAACGTTAACCAACACTGACTTTGAAGTTGATGCACCCGAAGGTTCACTTACCACCGGGAGTGGACATGTATTTGCTATTACTATTCAGTCTCCTGTTGCTTATGATAAACTCCTCCAATTCCTTGACGCGGTCGAGGGTAATGCACCAAAAATGCAGATCGCAAGCTTGAAGCTGGGCCGAACAACCGCAGGTGGAGCAAATACCGTACAAGTTGAAGATATCAAACTAACAATTTCAACAAGGTAATATATGAAAAACGTCAGCCTAGGATCATTATTCAAACCACTCGGCAAAGCTTTTGCCAGGTTTCACCTGACTATCTTTATCGTCTTTATTACAGCTGGCCTTGGAGTTGCAGTTGTTGTTCTTAATACTATTCTCACTGAATCTTCGACCGCGGATGGATACACCTCACCTATCGATGCTGGATCAATCGACCAGTCGACACTTGACCGTATTCGAGAGCTCCACGGCAGCGACGAAGATGTTCCGGCACTTACCATTCCTGAAGGGCGCGTTAACCCATTTGGCGAGTAGCGCCAAGGGTCTAAAAAGCTTATACTAAAGACATGTTATTACACGGATCAAGTTTTCAAGATATTGCAGTAATGAGTCTTCAAACAGGTACGCGCCTCGCCAAGACTACTAATGCATTGGTTGATCCTGCAAATCTTACTATTACGGCCTATGAAATTGATGGCCCCCTTCTAACCGAACATCCTTCTTTCCTACGGATTGCAGACATTCGAGAAGTTGGAAGTGTTGGCATGATAATTGACAGCAATGACGAAATTATCGGATTACACGATGTCATTAAAATCGAAAAACTTCACAGCCTCAACTTTAATTTAATCGGCATGCCTGTTATCGACGAGCACAAACACAAATTAGGAAAAGTTGAAGACTACACCGTTGAGACAGGTGCGTTTGTTATTCAACAGCTCAATATTAAGCGCGGCCTATTCAAAGGACTCACCGATACTGGCTTACTTGTTCACCGATCGCAAATTATCGAAATCAATGACAATTTCATCATTGTAAAAAGTGCCGATAAAAAAGTACCGCAGCCCATAATGCAGCCAAATCGCACCGATTACGTTAACCCTTTCAGAAATCCTCAAACAGAAGAAGCTTAGTCTTCGAAATGGTCACTCTGTAGCGCTGACTTAATATCGTCGTAACTAAATCCAAGGCGCGCTAAGTACGCCATGAACTTCTGCTCATCATCATACCGGCCCTGCTTCTTTTCAATAATCTTTAGAAGCTCTTGTTCGTCCTCGCGATCGCTTTCACTAAGCAACATTTCAATAAGCGTTCGATCAACACCTTTTGCGCTTAATTCGGCCGATAGCTTCCGCATGCTTGTTCCCTTGCGAACATTGCGATTCTCTATCCAAAAACGAGCAAATTTTTCATCATCAACGTACCCACGATCAACAAGCCGTTCGAAGACCCTCTCGGTTAATTGCTTCGAAACACCTTTTCTAATTGAACCAGTTTTAGTTAACGTATCTCTCGTCTTTCGATACAGATAGTCATTCATCTCTCGCTGACTTCTTGGCCGCATCAGTGCGTACTCAAGAGATCGGTTATATAACTTACCGAACTGACTTTCATCCTCCAATGTGACCATTTGAGCTTCGGTATATTCATTACCGATTTTGATGCCCAAATCACCAACTTGTCGAAAGTCTAAACTAAAACGATACTTACCATCAACAGATACGTTGACACGATTCGTGTCACGTACCTGTACAGAGATGGCAGTAATTTTCATAAGCTGACTAAATTAGGCAGCGAGCTCTTCAGCGACTTTCTTTCGAACCTTCGCATCAATCTCTGCAAGAACTTTTGGATTAGCAGCAAGGTAGATTTTACTTGCTTCGCGACCTTGACCAATTTTTGCATCAGCATAGTCAAACCAAGCACCGCTTTTACCAACAATTCCGTGAAGAACAGCAAGATCAAGTACGTCCCCGGTTTTTGAAATACCTTCGTTGTACATGATATCGAATTCAGCAACTCGGAAAGGAGGGGCGATCTTGTTCTTTACTACCTTCACCTTTGTTCGGTTACCAATAATCTCTTCACCGGATTTGATTTGGCCGGTTCGGCGAATATCAAGACGAACAGATGCGTAGAACTTTAAAGCGTTACCACCAGTAGTAGTTTCTGGGTTACCAAACATAACACCGATTTTCATACGAATCTGGTTAATGAAGATAACAGTTGTATGACTCTTGTTGATGATACCGGTAAGCTTACGGAGTGCCTGGCTCATAAGACGAGCTTGAAGACCCATGTGACTATCACCCATTTCACCATCAATTTCAGCTTGCGGCACAAGTGCAGCAACTGAGTCGACAACGACAAGGTCAACAGCGTTTGAACGAACGAGTGTTTCGGCAATTTCAAGTGCTTGCTCACCGTTGTCAGGTTGTGAAACCAGTAGGTTGTCAGTATCAACACCAAGCTTACGTGCGTAAGACGGGTCGAGAGCGTGCTCTGCATCGATAAATGCTGCTGTTCCACCCTGCTTTTGAATTTCAGCAATCGCATGGAGTGTTAGTGTTGTCTTACCAGAACTTTCTGGACCGTAGATTTCAAGGATACGACCCTTTGGATATCCTCCACCAAGTGCAAGGTCAAGTGATAATGCACCACTACTGACAAGTTCAACGTCGATAGTCTTAGTATCACCAAGGCGACGGATTGCTCCTTCACCAAATTGTTTATTGATTTGCTCTTGCGCTAAGCCAAGTGCTTTAAGTTTTCCCTCTGTTGCAACAGGCTTTTCGGGCAATTCGGGCTTTTCTGATTTCTTTGCTGCCATATGACTCCCTCTCTTTATATCTGTATCTATTATACTCAGCATAATCTTAATTTGCTATAATCATACTAATGAATACAACTCGACGCGGATTTACCATTATCGAACTTCTCTTTATTATCGCTTTAGTAGCGGGATCAAGTGTCCTTTTCTTCATCCAAAAGAATAACCTTGAAGTTGCAAACCGCGACGAACAACGCAAGACTGCTATCAACGCTGTCTACTACAGTTTAGAAGAAGTTTATTATAAAAATAATAACTATTACCCTCGAACTATTGATGCAAAGGTACTCCCCTCAGTCGACCCACTCCTCTTTAACGACCCTCAAGGAGTTGCGCTAACCGAATCAACCAGCGACTACCGGTATGAGCCCACAAATTGTGATGGTGACGCTTGCAAGAGCTACACACTTCGAACGACACTTGAAAACGAAGACGACTACGTCAAAACTAATTTAGTTAAATAAGATTTAATTATCGTCGACAGGACGACCATTTTTGAATGCTTCAACAGCATTATTAAGCGTCGCAATGTGCATCTTTGGATTTGCAACATAGGTGAAACGGTAGGTTGTCTCATCACCTTCCGTACTAAGACGAATTGATCCGTAGTTAAATAAATGCTGCAAAATACCTTGTTGCGTAAAGCTGGCGTCTTCAATATTAGCAAGACTAACGGTCTGCTCTAAACGAGAGAATAAAGTTACCTGAATCTCTTGGATAACACTTTCATTTGTTAAGAAGAACTTGTTATTTACGTAGACATAATAGACAACGGCCATACCCAGTGAGACAAGGAGGATGAACAAAGAACCTGGCAAGAATGCAGCCATTGGATCTGCCGCAGGGCCACGTAAGTTAAAGTAATCAGCAAACTGAACGTAATTTGTCATCAGCACCAGTGCCGCTGCGACAAGGAGTACTCCGACCGCAATAGGAATTACCAACCCAATTGGGTGGCGACGTACAGCATTAATAACATACTCGCCTTCACTTAAGTTCAAGAATGGATATACTCGCATTGAACGTTCGTGACGCTCTTTAGCTTCAGGGCTTACTTCGGGCTTTGTAGGCTCAAGTGGTCGAGCAAGGTGCACAACTTGTGGTGCAGGCGCAGCAGCAGGTGCTGCTTCTTGAGGCGGGTGTGCATAGAGTGGCTGTCCGGCAGCATCGTAAGCGACAGGTTGGTCATAGTCTTGTTCAGTAGGCTGCTGTGGATTCATGAGTTTATTATAGCAATTATTCTGTTGGTTCTTTAAGTGTTTTACCAATATGCTTGTATGCCTTTGGTGTTGCGCGTCGACCGCGAGGCGTTCGCTCGATAAAACCAATCTGCAAAAGGTATGGTTCATAAAAATCTTCGATAGTCGTTGCTTCGTCACCCGTTAGAGCAGCGAGTGTACTTAATCCGACTGGATTATCTCCGTAATTATCAATCATGCTTGCTAGAAGATTGCGATCGCCTGAATCAAGCCCCAGTTCGTCGATCTCGAGAAGCGCGAGCGCCTGAGTGGTGATTTGCGTATCAATAATGCCGTCACCATTTACGTCAGCATAGTCACGAACGCGCTTTAATAATCGGTTTGCAATACGAGGTGTTAATCGTGCGCGAGTCGAAAGTGAATCGGCCGCACCATCATCGATAGTACTGCCCAAAATTGAAGCAGCGCGAGTAATAATTTGGCTAATTTCGTTCGGTTCATAAAAATCTAATCGGTACAGATGACCAAAACGATCTCGGAGCGGAGCAGCCAATGCGCCGGTTCGAGTAGTCGCGCCAATTACCGTAAACTTTGGAAGATCAAGGCGGACGCTGCGCGCTGCCGGACCCTTACCAATCATAATATCAAGTTTGTAATCTTCCATTGCCGCGTATAACACTTCTTCAACCGTTCGACTTAACCGGTGAATTTCATCGATAAAAAGAATATCTCCGTCAGTAAGGTTTGTAAGGATACTCGCCAAATCACCTGCTCGTTCGATTGCCGGACCGGCGGTGACACGGATGTTTGCACCCATCTCATTTGCAATGACGGTTGCCATTGTCGTCTTCCCTAGCCCTGGCGGCCCATACAATAGAATGTGATCAAGTGGTTCGCTTCGTTTTTTCGCTGCGTCGATAGCAAGTTTTAAATTTTTCTTTAACCTTGCTTGCCCTACATAGTCAGAGAAAGATTTTGGTCGAAGCGATACTTCAATAATCTTCTCTTCAACATCTTCTTCGTGATCGCTTGTATCAACAATCCGTTCAATCGCCATTACGATTGACCCTTCAGTGCAAGCGTTACTCGCTGAGCGGTAGGAATATCTGTCGGTACGTTTTCGAGTGCAGCCGTAGCATCGTTAAGATTGTATCCAAGTGCCATTAAAGCTTCCATCGCCTCATCACCAGCCGGGATTGAAGCCAAACCACTGACGTGCGAAATCGAAACCGCAAGGCCGACCTTATCAGAAAGATCGACAACAACACGCTCTGCAATCTTTTTGCCAACACCGTTAGCCTTTGAGATAAACGCGCTATCACTACTAGCAATCGCATTACGGACCGCTTCGCTTTCACTAATCGAAAGAATCGAAAGGGCTGCTTTTGGACCAACACCCTGAACAGTGATAAGTAATTCAAATAATTTCTTTGCGGCAAGTGAAGAAAAACCAAACAATTCTTGTGATTGTTCTCGGATATGGTGATAGGTATAAAATTTTACCGGTTCACCCAAAAGAGCTCGATCAAAATCGTTTGCCGCAACATTTACTTCGTACCCAATGTCATGAACGTCAACGATTACCGAACTTGCGAATTTTTCAGCCACTATTCCAGACACATGCGCAATCATAGATATATTATGACACACCCTTAGCTAGCTGGATACGGCGTATCGTTGTTTAGTTAATCTTGAGGTAATATAACCGGTTCATACTAGCAACCATGAAACGACATATTGAAGAAGGATCGTATTATCATCTTTGGATAGCAGCCGCTCATGACTCACTTTTCTTTCAAAGTAATCTTGATAAAGCCTGTGTGATTTCTATATTTCAAAACATACTCTCACCACGCAATCAGAATGTACGATCGGACAGTGTATCGCTTGTCGCCTATTCACTGACTGATTTCGGTATGAATCTTTTACTCTATGCTAAGAAAAAAGATGTCGTTGAAGGGTTCGGCCAAGTACTGTTACTTCAATATGCCGCTTACCTTACCGAACAGCGATCATGGGAAGTATTACCATTTGATACCATCTTTACAAACGACCGATTGAAAGACGAGCATGAAGCCTTGGTAATTTCAAAACAGATTCACCTGCTTCACCATTACTGGCGAAATGATCGCTATTCGAGTATTGGTTTTTATCTTGATGACCGTCGAGGAGATTGGATTCAGCCATGGCGGCTGGTGGCGTTATTTAATAACGATCGTTCTTGGTACGAACACTACCTTAAAGATGAATTACCCTACGAAAAAACCTCATCACCCGAGCTTGAATATATCGAAACCTAACCCTCAAGACGCGACATGAGTGAGTGAGTGATAGCAGCCGCTAATGCATCGGCACAGTCATCTGGCTTAGGGACTTCTTTAAGACCAAGCTGCAGTCGGACCATTTCTTGGACCTGCTTTTTATCGGCCTTGCCGTAGCCGGTTACTGTCTGCTTAATTTGCGGTGGTGTATATTCTGCAATCGGCAACCCTGCCTTACGACCAACAAGAATTGCTACACCACGCGCTTCGGCAACGGTCATAGCTGTCGTCACATTCTTCGTAAAGAATAACTTTTCAATTGCCATGACATCAGGTTTTGACGCGGCAATAATTTCAGTTAAGCTATCGAATATATCTTCAAGGCGCTCATCGTGCGGAGTGTGCGGTGCAGTGCGCACAACACCCGCATCAACCATCTTCATTTTAGTGCCGGTTACTTCAATAACACCAAACCCTAAAATACCCGTGCCTGGATCGATACCAATGATCTTCATCCCTCTAGTATAGGTTACTTGCGGATTCGAACAAACACGACTAGCCTTGCCCATAGCTTTTTCAGCTCATAGCGCCATTCCCAGGTGGCGTAGCCGAGCGCTAAAACAGCAAGTGCGATAACCGTACCAACAATATACAAATTCGTTCCCCCGCTTATTTCTTGTGCACCTAGCACTCCGTAATCTGCCTCTGTCATTGTCACGATATTGCGACAACGATTCGTTTCAGGATTCCTCTCTTGCCCTTCTTTGCATGGAGTGGGCGTGGTTTGCGCGGCAATGTTTCGGCAGCGATTTGTCTCCTCGCTTCGATATTGATTATCTTTACACGGAATTGGCGCAGTCGTACTCGACGACGCAATAAGGCGACAACGGTTTGTTTCTTCACTGCGGTATTGGTTTGCCGCGCATGGTTGTACTGTCTTATCTTCAGCTGTCTTTACTGCCTGTTTTTCTTCGAGAACAACATTATTATTGCCTGGTGTTGGATTGTTACTGTACTGCCAAACGCCATCGACAACAACCCACGATGCACCATCTTTTGGACTTTCATAAGCAGGCACCTGACCAATGACCACTCCGGCATTATCGATTAGTTGCATTTCACTTGAGGTATTGGGGAGAGAGTAGGGGAGGTCTACATTTGAATATGCGATATAGGTAAGTGGGGGAATGATGGTTCCTGGCTGGAATTCTATAACTTTATCCATCCCCGACCCGTATGTTATTTGGTACCCTGAAATATCAATCGGTATGGTATTTGGATTGTACAGTTCAATAAATTCTTTGCCCGTATCGCTCCCTACTGCATTTGCTAGTACTTCACTGATCATAATTGGCAAAAGTACGACGACGGGTGGCTCTTCGGTAATAGGTATACACTCGCCCATTCCGTCCTCTTCATAGCCTTCTGGTAATTCAGTTTGTTCACCTTCAATATTCGAACAAAGATCAGGCAATATTTGCTCACGTATAATCCCATTACGAAACTGAGTAATATGCGGATTAACTTGCCAATCAGCTGCCGTGTCAGTATCAATGTATCGAAAAGGATCCGAAACTTGCTGGCGTAGAAATACTGTACCCGAGACTAAACTGGTCGACCAGCTATGTCGATCAATGATCGTCTGGGCTTCGTCTACAAGTGAGATCGTGTCCCCTCCACCAACTATGCTTCCACTACTTTGATTAGTGACAACGAAAACGTGACTAAACCCAGCTACACCGTATAGAACCGCAAAGCTTTGCGAAGCAAAGGTCGCATAATGGCCAGCTGGAAGATAGAAATGATCATAACGATTTTGCGAACGGAAACACCCAAACCCTAAGCCTGCTTTATTTGTAATGCACCAATTAGTCACCTCAACTTCCGTCGAAGAATTATTATAAATCGCAACCAATTCTTCCAAAGGCGCAGCCATGCCACCCGCTTGTATCTGCACCAATTTAACGTCGGGCAACACCGCATGTGACTGGTCCGCAAACAGCATCGTAAAAACAAATATACAAACAAAAATTCCACAAATATATTTCAGCATGTCGCTTAGTATATCTATGGAATCTTAACTAGTTAGTAGCTTAAAGTTCGACAGTAATGTCGGCGTTGGTGTGAACGTTTGTCACATCATCAAGCTCATCAAGTGCATCAAGTACCTTGAATACTTTTTGTGCAACTTCTGCATCGTCAATCACAACCGGATTGTTTGGAACATATTGCAGTTCAGCGCCGGTAATCTCTAGTCCAGCTTCAATAATTGCTGTTCGTACTTTCGCGAGATCTTTTTGATCGGTGTAAACGATTGTTTCGCCTTCTTCTTCAACCGCATCTTCAGCACCAGCATCAAGCACAGTTAGGAGTGCGTCCTCACCTGTTGCGGTTACATTGATCACACCCTTACGCGTAAATTGAAAAGCGACACTTCCAGCATCAGCAATTCGCCCACCATTTTTAGTCAGTGCATTACGAACATCCGGAAAGGTTCGATTTTTGTTGTCAGTTGCAGTTTCAATAATAATACCGATGCCACCTGGCCCCATTGCTTCGTAGGTCGCTTCTTCAAGGACGGCCGCGTTCTTATCGGCCACACGATCAATCGCGCGTTGAATATTTGCTGCTGGCATATTTGCCTGCTTGGCTTTTTCAATCGCCATTGAAAGCGCCGAGTTCATCGTAGGGTCGATACCACTACGAGCGGCTATGGCAATTTGATTTCCGATACGCGTAAAAATTGCGCCACGCTTTGCGTCTTTCGCACCTTTTTCACGTTTGATAGTTGACCATTTACTGTGTCCTGACATAAGAAAGCTCCGTTTAGTGTCTCGGTAATTTTCTCTAGTATAACAGATACGAACCCTGTATTAAAGAGGTGCTACAGATAGCGAGTGCTGCCAAACGGAATTTTCTGCTTTACATACAAGCCAGTGTTTAACGTATCAGCCGAGTGAATCATACGTTCGCCGTAGCGTTTATTGATATCATCAATTGCTCCGGTCACCTGGCGTTCACGGACAATCTGATCATTGAAAAAGCTTAGCTGTGAATCTTCAATCGACTCTAGTTCGTAACAATGAATCCCTATTTCTTTTACTCCGGTTGGCGCACCGTCAAACAGGCGCCGCGCCAAGCTATAAATAGTTTGATCAGAAGAGAAGGGGAGTATGGATAGGGAACTGGCATGCCAATATCCCCGCTCGAGTGTTTTTGCGTAGACGTATATTCCCCTAGCCGATTTATCCTGAGACCGCATACGACTACCAACCGATTCACATAAATGATGTAACCGCTGCGCAATCTCTTCTTGTGATAAATCAAACCGTTCTAATACATATTGTCGCCCTACTCGTTTAATATCGGTTGAAACATCATCAACTTCCCAACCGCGCAATCGTTTATACCACCACATCCCGACTACGCTTTTGAAAACGATTCGCTGTAACGTCACTGGATCGGCATCTAAAAATTCAAGCGCCGTAAAAATACCGACACTGTTTAAGCGTTTTTCATTTCGGTGCGCAATGCCCGTTAAGTCAGTGAGCTTTAAATTCGATAGCACCTGGTGAATATTCTCCGGCGTAATAACATCGAGCCCATCTGGCTTATGAAGCCCGGCGGCAGTTTTTGCTAAGAATCGATTACTCGCGATTCCCACATTGCAGCGCATCCATACGCCAATTTCATCTTTTAATCGTTGCTTAATTTCCCTACCGATATCTTCTAAGTCGCGGCCTTGCATAGCCGGTGTTGCGTAGTGAAAATCAATCACCCCTTCGTCGATGCTCTTCATTGTGACGTGCGCCGAGTAGTCGCGCATGATATCGAGGAGCTTGTGATAGACATAGCGATACTTCGAAGGGTCACTTTCAATACCAATAATGTCAGGGCAGAGAAGTCGAGCCTCACGAAGTTTCATCCCAACTTTCACCCCCATCGCTTTTGCTTCGTAACTAGCAGTGATGATCGCCGTCGTTTCGGTACGACGATTAATAATAGCGATCGGCTTACCTCTTAGCATCGGCCTCGCCTGTTGTTCAACAGTTGCAAAACAACTATTTAAATCAATATGCATAATCAACGGTCGTTCATAATTGAATTCATTATTCATAGTGATCGGCCTCCATTGTTAAGTGCCAGGTTAATCGTTCACTATCAAATTCCAAACGGTAATCCGTGCCGCCATCTGTCACGTCGAATATATGGACCGTCTTTTTCCCTTGAGAAAATGGGTGCCTTAGGCCGAGCTCGGTGATTTCAATTTCTCGCCCACTCGCCCGTTTAAATTTGATTGGTTTGCAAGGGTGATGGCCAAAGCTAAAGATAGCAATTACTTCAACCGGTTCGTTCAAAAAAGTTTCGTCATTCATTTCAAAAATCCTCTAAGGTAGTTATAGAGAAACGGTTTGAATTGTATTGCCCGTTTAGTTACCCGTTTCTAGTAACCAGCCGAAGACAATTGAATGACCATTCGTGAGGGACGCTTTATCTAAAGTAGATCAGTGAGTATCACGCGGTATATACGTATTATACGCTTAGAAGGCTGGAAATAACACTGGTAATCTGATAGAATCATCACTGTACCAATTCACGGCACCGTAGCTCAGTTGGTTAGAGCGCGAGACTCATAAGCTCGAGGTCACAAGTTCAATTCTTGTCGGTGCTACCAAGCAATTATCATTTAGCGTCTTCGGGCGCTATTTTTGTTGCCACTTTTACCTATCGTTATTTGACCGAATATTAAATAAATACTATAATATGTTAGATTTCAATTTGTTCTTTATCTATCGACCCACTACATATTAGGAGAAATCATGACGGTACAGGTTGTTATTGTCATAGCCATCATTCTGGCCTACGTCGGAATCGGCTATTTCGTAACCGAAGGTTCAGCCTTCAGTCGCGAACCGACAAACCCAGTCCAGGACTTCATTCGCTGGACATTCGGCTTCAACCAGATCTTGTTTTGGCTGCCGTTTCTGGTTGCCTGGCAAGTGTCGGGATGGCTGCCAATCAAGCAGTGGCAAGACTACGTATCTCACGAGACTCGCATGAACGCCATTCTCGATGAGCACCTCGTCGAGATCGACAAGGAGTTTCCCGACGCGGACATCTCGTACGGAATACCTTCGCCCCGTGCCTACAAAGCATACGGCAACGCCGCATTTCCGATCACGATCGAAGAATACGCGGAAGCCCCCTGAGTTCTCAGAACTCGGATATAAGCCCTCGTTGGCATTTTCCTCCTGCAATAGGAGTCGAAGATGCTCACGAGGGCATTTTCAATGGAAATAAAAATAGGGCAGGGGAGACTGCTCTATTTTTCGAGGGATTACTCCCCTATCAATTTTTCTTATTTTCCAGCAATGATTGATTCACGACGAGAAATAAAGTTTCGAAGTTCTTCGGTGCTTCGCGGACGTTCCCAAGTTGCTAGTTCTAAAACTTCGCTCATTGTAACTTTTTCGACGGTGCTTTCACTGAGATCCATGTTGGTTGATTGCCTTTTTTTGTTTTTGTTGTTTGATGTATGTATTTAACCACAAGCGACATAAAAAGTCAATACCTTTATGGTTATATCTTTGACTAAGAGGTCACGCTTATGGTATAAAAAGTACAGAGGAAATAAAAAATAAACATATGGACATACCCTCGTCTCTCGCCATCGTCACGCTTGCGGCGCTGATTCATGCCAGTTTTCAGCTGAGTGTGAGCGTCTTAACTCTCCTTAGTGGTCACGCTATCGGAGCAAAGCACTCTCAAGCCAAGGTTTCTCGGCTTACTTTTAGCTTTGTCGGCGGAGTAGGGGTGATGACATTACTCACCTTGTCATTTATCTCACTTGTGTTTTTACATCTTTTTGGACCTAATACTCCCCAACTCATCTGGGCAATTGCCTGCGGACTGTTAGTTGGTGTTGGTCTTGCTGTCTGGTTCTTTTACTACCGTAAAGATCGCGGCACTACTCTGTGGATTCCTCGTTCTATGGCGCGCCACTTAAGTGAACGAAGCAAGGCGACAAAACATGGTGCCGAGGCATTCAGCCTTGGACTTACTAGCGTATTGAGTGAATTACTATTCATCGCTGCGCCAATGGTAATAAGCGCTCTAGTACTGATCCAATTACCGGGTATGTGGCAACTTATTGGTATTGCTATTTACGCTGTCGTTTCTATGCTCACCCTCCTTAGTATTTGGGTGCTTATCGGCAGCGGTCACAAACTCAGTGAAATTCAAAAATGGCGCGAAATCAACAAGCACTTCCTGCAATTTAGCGCCGGTGGTGCCCTGGCCGTCCTCGGGTTCTTTGTCTATGTCTGTAAAATCCTAACCGATGTTACTGGAGCCGCTTAATGAGTCACGGTGGGGCTATTGATATCGTAAAGCGTAGCGGTCGACGCCCAACTGAATCATTTGATCGTCAAAAACTATATGACAGCATCTTAGCTGCTTGTTTAAGTGCTCAGACCGCCTCTGGTCACGCTGAATCTATTGCCCGCGCAATTACCGATGAAGTCCTTGAATGGCTCTCATCTCGACCTGAAGTAACTAGTCATGATTTGCGTCGAGTCGCCGCCCGACACTTAAAGAATCACCACCCAGACGCGGCATATTTATACGAACAACACCGGATAACCCTGTAGGAGAACACCATGGCACAACCAACACACAGTTTTGATTACGACCTTATTGTCATCGGTAGCGGCGCCGGCGGAAGTGCTGCGGCGACCATTGCTGCTCGCGAAGGAAAGCGCGTTGCAATTATTGAAGCCGATACGTTTGGTGGCGATTCTCCAAACTGGAGCGACATCCCAACAAAAGCCTTACTGCATGTTGCACATTTATTTGACGAAGCACGTCACGGTGACAAGTTTGGACTTCGCACCTCAACGTTAGGCTACAACTATCCTTCTATCCGTGCCTGGAAAGATTTAGCAGTAAAACGAACCGGCGCTGCTGGTAACCGCAAATTTTACGAGAGCCACGGCATCTCTGCTTTCAATGCTAACGCTCACTTCTTAAGTCCGTATGAAATTAGCGTGAATCGTCGTCACCTTTCAGCGGCAAACTTCTTAATTGCGACCGGTTCAAGCTGGGCAACTCCTAAGGTACAAGGACTTACGGATGTTCCCTTCTTTACGCCTCGAACTATCCTTGAAGCAATTCGTCCGCCTAAAAGCCTCTTCATCATCGGTGGTGGTTCTCATGGAATTGAGATCGCTCAACTCATGGCAACATTTGGTACGAAGGTATATATTGCCGAACAAGCTGCCCGCTTGCTCCCACATCAAGATAAAGAAGTTGGCGAATTAATCGAACGAACACTTTCTGAACAAAAAGGCGTGACTGTCCTTACTCACTCTCGTGTTCTGTCGGTTGAAAAAGAAGGTCTAGGGAAGAAAATTCTCATCACCCGTGGTGGTGTTGAGAAATTTGTGAAAGCGGATGAAATTCTTGTTGCTGCTGGTCGTGTCCCCAACCTTGATCTTGGGCTTGAGAATGCATCAGTTACCTACACACCAAAAGGCATTGAAGTGAACGACTTCCTACAAACAACCAACAAGCATATTTATGCAGCTGGCGATGTTTTAGGACGCGATAGCCATACTCACTCGGCATTACTTGAAAGCCGCGTAGCTGCCCACAATATCTTTTCAAAAAATAAAGTATCGCCAAACTACACCGCAACCCCTGGTATCATCTTCACCAGCCCTGAAATTGCAAACGTCGGCCTATCTGAAGACGACTGCCGTAAACGCGACCTTGCGATCAATAAGGGCATCGCACCACTTACGATTATCGCTCGAAGTAACACCTCAGATTTCCGCGATGGATTTGTTAAGATCATCACCGACAAGAAAGGTGTTGTCATTGGCGGTACTATTGTTGCCCCGCACGCAGCTGAAATGATCCACGAGATCGGTTTAGCCGTTAAACACGGACTTACAGCCGCTCAAATCGCAGACACTCCACACGCCTTCTTAAGCTGGGCCGAAGCAGTCCGCGTTGCCGCTAGTAAACTTAGCTAGTCTTTAAATTCACAGTGCGTAGTAAGACCGGCTTCGATCGTGCTGTAGGTTTCGTCCGAAGCATCCCAGTACCAGATAAGCGCACCTTCGCCGCTACAAGGAATGTAGACAACGTCGCTGAGTGAACCCTCTTCACCAAAAGTTACATCCGCTGGCAACTCAACCACTGAAAGCTTTTCAGATATCTGAGAGTAGCTAGGATAGGCATCGTTATCCGCTCGGAATCGTTCGGTTTCTTTTTGTACCGTTGTTGCGTAGCTTTGAATCAAAGTATCATCGACGCGTGATTGAATACCTGCATAGGCAGTTATAATGATCAAAAATCCTATTAAGATACTAAGGAGCGTCCCAACAATACCAGTAATAAGGCCGGCAAGTGCCTGGCCTTTACGTGCTTCTTTTTTAAGTCCAATCGCTCCGAAAATAATCGCCAAGATACCTGCAACAAAACCAACGAATACACTGAATACAATCGAAATAATGCCCAGTACCAATGACGCCGTTGCGATACCATTTGCTTCAACGGGTTTATCGTGTTGAGCCACAACCGTTTCTGTTGGTTTCGGACCACTCGCCAGCAAAATAATACCAATAATAACTGACGGAAGACCCAACCCAGTCGCCAGTGCGCCGACGACAAAGAGAATAATATTAACAACCGTTGCAACAGGTGACACCTCGCCACCGGTACCCACGCCAAACACCCAATTTGCGAGTGCAAACAAGAAAAGCGACAAAGCTAGTAGCGCAGCTGGCCACGCAATAAGAATAATCCCTAAACGAATTCGAGCCTTTGATTTCTGCACCATATCACCCCCTGCAATTGTTATCTTTAGCTAAGTATAGCACCTTGTAAAAAGAGCCGTCATCTGTTAATATAAATCAAGTATCGCGGGGTGGAGCAGTCCGGTCAGCTCGTGTGGCTCATAACCACAAGGTCGCAGGTTCAAATCCTGCCCCCGCAACCAAGATTATTAAAAAGATCCTTCCGAGGATCTTTTTTTGTTGGCTTGCCTCAACACGATATACTAGTACTATGAACTTACACCGCACAACCGGAAAACCAGATTGGGAAAATATCAGCGCCAGCAAACGTTCAGCTATCCAGCGTGTAGCAGCAGCAACTAAAGGTATTATTACACCCCCAAATATCATCAGCCTTATTGGACTTGGTTTGGTTATCTATGGAGTTATAGCACTGCTTAATCAAGAATTCTGGACAGGCCTTATCTTCCTAACAGTTGGTCGATTACTTGATATTGTTGATGGCGCCGTCGCGGAAGCAACGGGAACAAAAAGCGCGGTGGGTGAATTTGTTGATGCTTCGATTGATAAGATTGGTACACTACTCACAATTGCCGTCTTCTTTATTGCAGCTATTGCCGATTGGTGGCTCATCGCCTTACTGCTTCTTCCACAAGTAATCATCCCTCTCGTGATTTTCTACAAACGAAGCAAAAAAGTATCCGTCCACCCAACTCGCCAAGGTAAATTAAGCATGGCCGGAGCCTGGGGTGGATTAGTCGGCCTTATTCTTATTCGGGCACTTGAAACAACTTGGCCACACCCACTTGCGGTAATTGTCTACGGAATTGTGATTGTTTCAGCGGCACTTGGTTTGTATGCACTATGGCAATACACTACCGGTCGAGATTAGATCGGATCTTTCTTTAGTCCTAATCGATAGCCAATATAGCTGGCGATAATGTGCATTAAGAACCAGACAACAAAAATCCAAATGTATTGGGCTGGTGAAAGAATGACGAAGAACAAACTAATAAGGACGCTTCCGATAATATAATCGAGCTGATCAAACGGCACCCAGGCGCCACCAGATTTAATACCCCTATCTCGCTTAAAGAAGCTCTCGATCGCATCGCCACCAAGGGCACCGATTGCAAAGACAGGACCAAGCAAGAACAGTGGTAGCGCCGCGTAATCAATATCACCGGCAACGTAGCTCGCCCAGCCAGTATTGGCAACTAAGAGTTGTTGAATCCAAAGTACGACAGTAGCGACAACGATACCGCTAATAAGACCGCGCCATGTTTTATGCGCCCCAAAGATACGGTGACCACGCCATGACTTACCGCCGTCCATAGGCGCATTAAATCGTTTTAAAAATGGAATCTTTGCACTAAAAATAGGTGCTGCGTTTGAAAGTGCTGCAGGGAGCAAGAACCAAATTGCCAGTAGTATATCTTGGATCATCTATTACTAGTATACTTGAAAGATGAAATATACCGCTATTGCCGTTTTATACAACCCTAATAGCACCGGTTCAAGCGAAGCGCTTGCGAGAGATCTTACCAAAAGACTTCAAGAACGATTACCGAATCAAGCCATTACACTTCTTGCCACACAGCACGCCGGTCACGGTGAAGAGCTTGCCTATTCCCTTTCTAAAAAGACAAAGCGACCACTTATTATTAGTTCTAGTGGTGATGGTGGCTACCACGAGGTAGTTAACGGTGCCATGAGAGCGCTGCACGAAGGATACAACCCTACCACCAGTCTTTTACCGGCAGGTAATGCTAATGACCACTACAACAACCTTCACGAAGAAGACTTAATTGAATTGATTGTTGCTGGCAAAGTAAAAAATATCGACTTACTCAAACTTAATGCAACCTCAAAAGGTAAGCCCATTGAACGCTACGCCCACTCATATATCGGCCTTGGATTAACTCCAATTGTCGGTCAGGAATTAAACAAAAATAAACTAAATATTTTTAACCAAGTTTGGATTGTTGCCCGTGCTCTCTTTGCGGTGAAACCTGTCCGTTTAATTCTCAATCGTAAACCTCGCTACTATGACAGTGTTATTTTCAGTAACGTCGATCGAATGTCTAAGTACTTAAAAGTATCGCAACCCTCACGTGTGACCGACGGTAAATTTGAAGTTACTATTTTTAAACGTCGCAACAAAATAAAGTTGATCGGGCTACTCCTTAAAGCATCATCACTTGGCGTCAAAGAAGATGCACAAGTGAAATATTACGAATTGAAAACAATTAACGAAACATTATTACAGGCCGATGGTGAAATAGTCACCCTAGATGCGAATACAAAAGTACTCGTACAAGCAGAAAAACAAATCCTTCGCTGCATCATTTAACTCCTTAACTACCAAACCTACCTATTATCTTCAGTAATCTATCTCACAGAACAATTACCGCTTCTTTTCTATAGTAGAAACACGGGAAGACGAAAAGATCCCACCAAAGATCATTAATCGAAAGGAGCTAATTATGAGTACATTAAGCAACTCAGCAGTAGCAGAACAATCGAAACTTTTTAACAAGAAGACACTTGCAGCCAGTGCAGTTGCCATTGCGGCAATCGTTGGTATGGTGGCATTCACACCAGCAACCCACGCCCTTGGCTTTGAAAACTTAAACCTAGGAACTGGATTTAGCACCCAAGATGGTGACGAATCAAGCTCATTAGGCGTTCGTGTTAATAGCGAGGACGGTCTTGAAAACCTAGGTGTGGGCACAAGCCTACAAAACACTGATGGTGATGAATCTCAAGCCGTAAACCTTGGTCTTGAAGCGACTGACGATCTTGAAAACATCGGTACAGCCGTAAGTGCAACTAACCAAGATGGTGATGAAAAGCAGGCAATCGGAACCGGTCTATCGACTACCGACAACCTTAGTAACATCTCTACAGGTGTGATTGCTGGATCACAGGACGGCGATGACGCCAACTGGCTTAACGCCGGCATCGTAAGTACCGATGATTTCGAAAACTTTATGACCCATGTGAATGGTTCAAATGTTGACGGTGATCGTGCAAGTAACTACGGCATCTCATTCGGTTTTGACGAATAAGATCCCCTCTCTTTAAACCCCTATCTCCACAAAAGCGCTCGTTCTAAACGGGCGCTTTTATTTCGTCAGCAATACGTTTTGCGTAGACCGTAAATGATGAACGTGAATACTTTACCAATCGTTCATCACGTAACTTCTTGAGTTCAATTGAAGCAGCCTCACGGGTAGCCCCCACCATATCGGCAATATCTTGGTGGGTCAAGTTAAGTCCAAGTTCATGCAAATGTACAACATCGGAACTCGCAAACTTTACGCAGATTCCATACAATGAATGAAGAATTTTAGAACGAACATCAGATTGTTCAACACTATTTAGACGGCTTAATAAATCATCATGATGTTCGCTTAAACCACGGGCAATCTGTGACATAACTTTGGCGTCATCACTCGCCTTCTCAAGGAAGCTCTTCTTATCAACGACATAGGCCGAACCGTCACAATAGGCAGTGTAGAAGTATTGCGTCGTAGTAGTATGTGCGAAAAGATGTTCGGTGGGCACAATGTCGTACCGTCCTGCGATCCACAACAACTTTTGGCGGCCAGCCTCGTCTAAAGAACTCGCTTTTACGATGCCTTCTCGAATAATAAGAATTTCGGAAGTTTGCTCGTCGGCACTTAACAGTACTTCGTCTTTAGTGAACTGACGAACAGGAAACGATTTGATGTAGTCGATGATATCCATAGAATCTATCTACTAGTATAGCTGGTTAGTAAAAATGAAATAAATATAAATCACCGCCTAAAGAAATAGACGGTGATTTATGGGAACTTTTGTCGTTTTTTATAAAGGTGCGATGTAAGCGAGGACTTACTTTTCATTACTATAACGACTAAGATTGAAAAAAAGCTGTAAGGATACTGAGAGCAACTTCCTATTCGTCTTTTGAAATACTTTTACTGTACCCACCAAACAAGAAGTTGACCCATTGTTCAATATTACTCACCTGTTGTGTCGTAGCGACCACGGCTTCAGGGGCCATATCAGCGTCTTTTGCTGCCTGACTATTTGGAGGTAAAATCAACACGCTTTCACCAGGACGAACTAACCCGAGTGAATCCCTGACTGCCAACTCTTGGTACTCGGCTGTTTGATAATAACGTTTTTGGAATGAAAGATTATCGCGCTGTAACTCTGTTAATTCAAGTTGACGCTTCTTAAAATCAACTTCTTTTTGTAGGTCGTAATTTCGCTGCATCATCCCTAATGAACCCCACACCCAGCTTGCCGCAATCAAGAAAGCGAGTACGATTACAACGTTGTTAAGCGTCAGATATTTATGACGAAGTGCATAGATTAATTTGCGAATGTTTATTTTTGCCATGATGTTTAGGACCATTATAGCTCAAGCCCTACCAAATAAGCTATAATAACCCCTACGTGGGGCTGTAGCTCATCGGTCAGAGCAGGCGGCTCATAACCACTTGGTAGATAGTTCAACTCTATCCAGCCCCACCAAAGCACTTATATAACAAAAGGAAACTCATTAAAGAGTTTCCTTTTGCTATACTGAGCCTTAGATCAACACAAATAATCCACATCGGAGTACCAATGCCTGAACGTACATTCTTTACACTAAAAGGCGATTACGCTATCGCTTCATTTATAGTTGGCATACTTTCTGTGCTCTTTTTTGTTCCATTTCTCTTAATTCCTGGCTTAGATGGAATTTTTGCAGTACTCGCAATTATTTTAGGTTGTTTTTCACTTCGCGGGTCGCGTCGCGGCTTCGCTATCACAGGTATTATTCTTGGGTCACTTGTCTTTATTTACGGTCTTATACTTTTCATCCAAGCATGGATGTATCTTTAGTACCTTCTGATATGATGAAGCTATGCAACTAGACTTCCCTTATCAGGTAGTAACGTTCTTAGGCGATGAGCCTACTGCAAATGAACCCGTTTATTACGGCGACAACGGATGGTATCCTCAAATTGCCGTAAAAAGGCGCTTCAATATTGTTGATATTAATGAAGCAGACTTAATTCAATCATTGAAAGATTTCTTCAATGAACAAAGCACTATAACTATAGAAACAGGTTCATTAGTTAAGCCTGACAGTATGCCGATCCAGGTTATAAATATCGCAAACGAAGCCACACTTAAAAAGCTGCACACAGCTATTCTTAATTTTTTGGGCGAGACAATCACCTCTCGTTTCCCTGATCGCGAAGGGACTAACTATTTCCCGCACGTCAGCGCACAACACACAGATACGTTCGTTATCGATGTAGACAAATATACTCACAAGCAATATTCACTTAACAATGTTTGGTTGTTAAAAGATATTGCCGATGAAAACTCTGTAGCATACAAAAAGATCAAATAGCATTATCCTGAGTATACTAAGGGTATGGATAACACAGATATCACCGGTCACTACCGACACTACAAAGGCAATGAATACGAAGTCATCGGTGAAGGTATTCACACTGAGACAGAAGAAAAACTTGTGATATATAAATCATTACATACACCCTACACTATCTGGGTACGCCCTTTCGACATGTTTTTCGAGCCAGTCATCGTTGACGGGCAGACAATACCTCGATTTGCTAAGCTACAGTAGTTACGCAGAGTGGCGCTGATTGCGTTCTTCTCGGCGTTTTCGAAGGATTGCATCGATATGCACTTGGCTATAGCCTTTCTCTTGCAATCGTTTTGCCTCGTTCGCGTCTTGTTCTGCGTGGGATTGCTCAAAGAAAAGACGCATTGCTTCTTGGTCTGATTCGTCGATAACTTCAATAGGTTGAGTATCAGCTTCACGTTGCTCAATTTCCCAATCATGAGGATCGGGATAACTACGGCCACCACGATGAGAATATCGAGGGTGACGAATCACATTACCAGTAGAGGTTGATTCAGGCTGAATCTGAACAGTTTCAGCAACTGCCTGGATACCTGGTTTTTTTGGTCGAGCAGCAAGAATTTCCGCTCGGGCTTCTGCCGCGTTCTTATGTTGGCTTTCCATCAAATAGTCGAACCGGTTCTCTTCTTCAGCAGAAAGTTCTTGCTCATCTGATAGTTCAGGAGAGTGAGTGGGTTTGAATGGTTCTGATGAATATTCAGCCATGGATAGTCCTAGCTTACTTTATTGATAGCCTTTTTACCAAATAGTTTTGCGCGAATAGTAACCTTATCGGCACGGTGGCGAGGAACATACTCGGTATTCACAGGTTGTTCTACGACAACAGGAATTTCTACCGGTTCCGAGGTTTCAACTTCAACAGTAATTGGGGTTGGGGTATGATTTTCAGCGTATTGACTGAAAGAATCAACAAATTCCCTTTCTTTTCGTTGACGTTCAGCACTTGCGGCTCGCTGTGCAAATTGGGCTTCTTCAGCGGCACGAGGGTCGATAACTGCAAGACCGTACGTGTCATGCTTTGACATTCGGTTAAGCACAGAGGCATCATTACCAATAACTTGGAATCCTTCTTCTTCAGCTAGGGCGCGAGCTTTACGACGTGCCTCGGCAGCATCCGCGTATGCGTTCCAGTCTGTAGTGTCTACAGCAGGTTGTCCATAAATCTTGATTGGTTCGTGGCTAATGTGTTGTTCTGTCATTGTGTTTTTATATTAGCATAAACACAATGAAATGTCAATAATATGATGTACTATGCTTCTGGTTCTGTCGCAAGAAAGCTGACATATTTAAGGAGTATATCTACTTCATTAAGATTGAGTTGATCGAGAATACGACCATCCATTATATCTTTGTCGCGGTCGGACCCAGCTTTATTTTCATCTGTAGGAAAGTGTCCGCTCATCCGGTACATAAACCACAGAAGGCCCATAACTCGCTTTGAAGGGTGCAGCTTTTCATTCACCTTCCAAACAAAAGGATCTTTAGGATCTGTAACGACAAGCTCGCCCAGCTTACTACTGGTGCGCTCATCAAAAGGTTCATAATCAAGATACTCTAAGGGGAGAGGTTCGGTGTCTTGGGATGTATAAGATTCGGTCATAAATCTAGCGAATTATAGCAGAAAATAAGGTCCTGTCAATTATTCCCAGCGGAAGACTTTAAAGGCAATCACATAGATAATGATGAGCCAAAGCCCAATTAGGCCGATTTGTGGCAGAATATCGATAAGGTGCTTACCTTCTGTAGCGATAAGACGGATACCATCAACGACAGGAGTAAGCGGAAGGAAGGCTGAAACGTTCTGGAGCCATTCTGGCATAAGGAATCGTGGGAAGAAAGTTCCAGATAAGAACATCATAGGGAAAACGATAATATTACCGAGCGGTGCAACCTGACGTTCATTCTTTGCCCAGCCACCCAGGGCAAGCCCGATACCAAGAATCATAATAATACCAAAGATAATGAACAGACCGAGTTCAAACCAGTTACCCACTACCTCCAGGTGGAAGACGCTTATAGCGATCGCAAACATGATCGCTAAGCTAATAAGCCCGATCACCGCTTGACCGATCATTGTAGCAAGGAAATACTGCCATACTCTCAGCGGTGTAGTGCTCAGTCGACGAAGGATTCCCATCTTTTTGAGTTCTGGGAAAACGTTCATTGGACCAAAGATACCCATACCGATAATGGCGAAGCCTAAGAGACCCGCGAAGGTATAGTCAAAGGCAGAGAGACTTCGTTCGTTTAGCTGTTCGCTGGCCACAGTAAATGGCGTGATATTTTGAACATATTCTGCATTTACCGCCTTAAATTGCTGATCAAGGATAGAGGTAAGTGCCGTAGCTGATTGTTGGTTGTTTTGGGTGTAGATAACTTTCGCCTCACCACTTGGATACGCAACGCCCTCTTTCACTACACCGAAAGTATCAGGTAGGACAATAGCCGCATCGAGCTCTGATCGGCTCATGCGCTCTTTCGCTTCCTCTAGGGTCGTAATTTCTTCGTTAACCTTTAATATATCGCTTTCATTGAGATTCTTTTGAAAGCCTGTGGCAAATGCTGTTTCTGACTGGTTAATAACCGCAACATTAAAGGAAATGTCACTTCCACCACTATTCAAGCCGCCGAAGACGAATAGGAAGATAAGTGGAAATCCAATCGTAAAGAATAGTGCGAGGCGGTCACGGAAGAATCGCTTCGTGTTAATGCGGACAAAAACACCAACGGTAAATAAGGCTTTTTTAACTGAAGGCTTCATTACGCACCCTCCCTTAGGTCTTTACCAGTTAGATCAATAAAGACGTCCTCAAGGTTTGCCTGGTGGACTTCTTGCTTTTTCTTAAAGCCACGCGCAAGGAGCTGCTTAATAAGATTCTCTGGCGTATCAATGGCAACAATTTTGCCGTTGTCCATGACAGCAATACGATCACAGAGTACTTCTGCTTCGTCCATATAGTGAGTAGTCATGATGACACTAATACCCTTGTCGCGAACTTTCTCGATAAGATCCCATAGGTGACGGCGTGCTTGAGGGTCGAGACCTGTTGTAGGTTCGTCTAGGAAGAATACCTTTGGACCGTGCACAAGGGCTGTCGTGATGCTGAGGCGCTGCTTTTGCCCCCCAGAAAGGTCTTCAACGAAGCTTTTAGCCTTTTCTTCAAGATCGACATCACGAAGAAACTCCATAACGTCTACCTTTTCGCCATAGGCGGCAGCAAAAAGCTCGACTACTTCTGTCAGACGAGTCTTGTCCTGAAAGGCTGGTGTTTGCGGTTGTACACCGATAAGATATTTAATTGCTTGAGGATCTTTTTTTACATCAATGCCGTTGATCTTTACCGTACCCGAGTCAATCGTACGTAGCGTCTCCATCATTTCAAGAGTTGTCGTCTTGCCTGCACCGTTAGGACCAAGAATGCCAAATATTTCACCCTTTTCAACTGAAAAACTAACACCGTCAACCGCTTGCTTGTTGCCATAGCGCTTCTTAAGATTCTTGACCTCTACCATCTTTGTCATATATATCCATTGTACAACAAAAAAGCCCCCGGGGAGGGGGCGATTTTGAGCACCTGTTTGTTTGACTCAAGTATAGATTCAAACCGTTTATGGTGCAAGTGTAATTTTTAGACTATTTCTTCTTTGAAACAGTAAGGAAACCGTTACGTGGGTTTTCTTTTACGATACGGTCGGCTGGAAGCTCGACTGGTTGACCCTTAGCATTTTTCTCTACCTTCGCGAAGAAGTAGATTGTTTGTGGTTTACCACCACGAAGTGTTACTTCTGTGCTGTGTAGGTAGTAAGTGACGCCTTTTGAGTTAGTGTGACTGTAAGCCATGATAGATTTCTATCCCTCCAATTAGTGCTATACGAGAGTAAGCGTACAGCTTGGGCCCAAGCAATGTCAATATTAAATGCTCTTGTAGTGGCGTCGAAGTAATAGTTTAAGAATTCCGATACCTATCAGACGGACCACGATGAGCAGTGCGATAACGGTCGCCAAAATGACTGACCAGCCAGCAAAATCAGGCGACCAAGTCGGTGAAGCAAAGCTATGCAAGTAACTATCCGCACTTGGCAATTTTACAGCCCCTAGAAGGTTGTCTGAAGCAGGATATTTCGCCAATTCATCAGTAGTACATTGTAAATATGCAGCCGAATAACCACTAAATCGCGGGGCGCAAACCTCTTGCGCTTTTTTGTAGATATTTCCGTTCGGATTTTGATCACCAGAGGCGGCATCGAGAATCGCTTGCGAGTCACGCTTATAGCTCGCCTCGAGGTAGACACCCTTGCCCATATCTGTGTTCATATGAGCTGCAACATAGCGTTGTAAATCATACAATCTAAGGATGGTATTTTCGCTGTTCCCTGCCTCATCAGCGGCGATAACAGCCGTACGACGTTCTACCATTCCGATGTTATTTAGGCGAAGAAATGTGGCTGAGACAAAGCAAACAAGCAGGAGTAACACTAAAAGCTGCCACGTTTTTACCCGTTGCAAATCTTTAATGCTTCGCCGAACTTGCCTTTTATCCGCCACTCTTTAGAGGTATCCCACCGTATTACTTGCCCTTATTGTAGCACGAGCGTTACTTTCGGTAGAGAGAGAAACGCGCAGTTGCGATCAATAATACTACCGCTGATGCAGCATAGAAGAAATACTCCATCGCTTGGATCTCATTTGTCAGTAGTACGAGGCCTGCAAGCGCAAATGCACCAGTCGCTGCTCCGATATTTGAGAAAGCTTCAATAATACCAACATAGGTAATGCGATGCCCTGAAAGATCGGCGTTGTCGAAGTTACCACGCGTATATGACATGGTGTATCCAGTCGTTGTTGCCTCATTTACAATGTTGAGCCCTGCAACGGCAACCGGCGATCCAATAAACGGACGCATAAAGTGTGTAATCGAGTTAGCAATCGCAGCAATCTGTAACAACTCGTATCCCCTCCTGCGGTCAATTAGGCGACCGTACGCATATGAAGCCGCGAGCGCCGAAAGAAGCACGACGGACAACAGAATACCGTTTGCCGCATATACCTCATTACTTGAAGCGATACCAATGATTGTAATAGCAGTAAAGAGTGTCCACACCGTTCCCGACGTAAAGACATCGAATCCAATTGCCGTTTGCGAAGCGATGTTACGCGTCACAAGATGCCACGGAAGACCACGGAACTGCAGCTTCTGATGAGAAGTAGTTGGCTCGCCTGATTTAAATAATGGTACCGCAGCAAAGATATAGAGAACCGCACCGATGATAATAACGATCTCTGGACCGACAAAGAACGCAAGTAGTCCACCAATAAGAGGGCTCAGGCCGGTCGTGATCTTCTCAAGAATATTCATGAAGGCAATTTCTTTACCGGCATGCTCAACACTCTTTACCTTAGAGAAATCAACAGTATAAGCAATTTGGTACAAAATTGCCGATGAACTTTGGAATAACAACATGATAACGAGCACCCAGGTGCCGTACACCGGTAGCAACGCCAACGCGATCATGCCCGGGATGGCAAGAAGATTTGAAATGAGAATGCCGTGCTTTGGACCAAATCGTGCGACGAACGCCGCAGATGGCAACGAGAGCACCACCTTTAATAGATAGAACACACCCCAGAAACAAGCAATGAAGAATATACCATGACCTTCTTGATATAAGAAGATTGAAGTAAAGGCCGTAGTCATGTGCATCGCAAGCATACGAAGCATACGCGAAGTATAGAGTTCAGCAATTTCGCTGAACGTAGCGTGTCGCCAGAAATGACGCCTCAGTAGCAGTTTGTGTATAAATTGTTGCACCATATATAAAGTAAGCCCACTTTTCTTATCACCATTACACCACACCCCCTACCCTGTGAGCAAGTGATATACTAGTGCTATGAATATTTACTTCTCAGGCTTGGGTGGTGTTGGCATTGGCCCACTCGTAGAAATTGCTCGTGATACCGGTCATACCGTCATGGGTTCAGACCTTTCTGAAGGACTAGTCACCGATGAGCTTCGCAGCCAAGGCGTGACTGTTAACATTGGTCAAGACGGTACTTTTTTACAGGCCTGCCACGAAGCCTCATCTATAGACTGGTTTGTATACACCGCCGCATTACCTGAAGATCACGCCGAATTAGTATTAGCGCGCGAACTTGGCATGCGTATCGGAAAACGTGATGAATTTCTTGCTTATATTATTCAAGAGAAAGATCTGAAACTTATTGCCATATCAGGAACACACGGCAAGACAACGACAACCGGTATGGCTGTGTGGTTATTTCAACAGCTTGGCATTCCAGCAAGTTATTCAGTAGGATCAACTCTCTCATTTGGGCCAAGCGGCAAGTTCGACCCTAAAAGTGAATTCTTTATTTATGAATGCGACGAATACGACCGTAACTTTTTAAACTTTCAGCCGTATCTTTCACTTCTTACCTCTGTTGATTATGATCATCCCGATACTTACCCGACTGAATCTGAGTACACTGATGCTTTCCGTCAATTTATAGAATCATCTGCCCACACCATCCTTTGGAAAGCTGACGCCGACTATATTGGAGCCGTTCCTGAATCATCATGGGTACTACAGGATACGTTTGGTATCGCACTCGCCGGTGAACATAACCGTCGCAATGCAACATTGGTCGCAAAAGCAGCTGAATATCTAGGCATCGCAAAAGAAGACGCCGCTATCGCTGCTCTACAAAGCTTCCCTGGTACCGATCGTCGTTTTGAGCGCATTGCCGACAACCTATACAGCGACTACGGTCATCATCCAAAAGAGATTGCTGCTACCCTACAGCTTGCCCGTGAGTTGTCTGAACATATCGTTTTAGTCTATCAACCACACCAAAACCGTCGCCAACACCGAGTTCGTGACATGTACAACGATCAATTCGAATTAGCAGAGAAAACATACTGGCTGCCCACCTACCTTTCTCGCGAAGATCCAGATGAAGCAATCCTTAGCCCTGAGGACCTGATTGAACATATCTCTAACAAAGATCAGATTGAGGTCGCCGAATTGAACGATGAATTATGGCAGCATATCGAACAAGCTCGAAACGAAGGTAAATTAGTGCTTTGTATGGGCGCGGGAACGATCGATAGCTGGGTTCGTAAGCAAGTCGCTTAGCGATCGTCGCCACTTCCTGTTAACGTTCCTCGTGCTTGTCGACTTGCAAGTTTCTCGATGTTTTTGGTTGCGATGTCATCTAATTTAATATCGAAATAATCCGAGAGCGTTGCGATATACCAAAGAATATCACCTAGTTCTTTTTTAAGATCATCGACGTCAAATGTACTGAAGTCACTATCGTTATCACGAACAGTTTTCTTTACCTTTTCAGCAATCTCACCCGCTTCACCAACCAATCCTAATACCAGATGAAACATTTCATCTTTTTTAGTTTTTGGATGTGCAGTACGAAGCGCGAGTTGTTGGTATTCAGTAAAGTTCATACTTTAATTATACCAGTCAGCTTCAAACTCCTCGAAGAAGAAAGGGTCATTAAAGAAACCCCTTGCCACAATTGATTCGACAGCAGGTGCTAATCGATAATCATTTAACCTATGTGGACGCGCCCAGACAATATCGTCTGTGGTCTTAATATCATCTGTATTAAACGCGAATACATGTGCAGTGGTTGTCGATAGAATATCTTCACCAGAACGAACACGAATGTAACAAATGCCAATGTGTCTTAAGGGCTGATCTTTCAGGCCAAGCTTTTCGCTTGCTTCTCGTTGAGCAGCCTTTTCAAGCGATTCATCATCAATGTGAATCTTTCCATAGGGTAACGTCCAGGCATTAATATATGGCTGCTTATTGCGCTTTTGAAGCAATACATCCCCATTACTATTTTGGATCAACAACATTGAAATAATCTTAGGTTGCATGCGAATAATGCGCTTCTGGGTGCTTACACGATCAACATGCGACAGCCCTGCAGTAGATAAGGTGTAACCATCTTCAAGTTTTTTTACTAATCCTGACTTTATAAGCTTACCTAGGTGATAACTAAAAAGATTAGTGTCTGTTTTTGGTGGTCGCAACTGACTAAACCGAGCAACCTCTGTGTACATAAGAACGTCAATAATGTGTTTCTGGATGTGGTGATTAACAGTAGCTTGCTCAATCATATTTGACTCAAAATATACTTTCTATTCATCATCAGCATAGCACGATATTGTAACTAAGTGATCTATAAATAACGAATATCACATAGAAAAGGCAAAGTCATGGAAAAATATACCACCAGAAAAGTTGACTCAATACAGCAAACTTCCGAAGTCGCAGTCGACAGCCCAAATGCCGAATATAATACGACCGCATCAACTGCACTCAGCCTTGGTATGTTGGCTATGAAATTTGCCGAAGTAGACCGTGTTCCCCGCTATAATGACGAACGACGAGAGAATGACGCAGAGCACAGCTATATGCTTGCCTTAGTTGCTAACGAGCTAGCACAAACCCTATACCCGGCGAGCCTTAATGCAGGACTAGTCACTCAATTCTGCATTGTTCATGATCTTATTGAAATCGAAACAGGAGATGTTGCTACCTTTGCAATCAGCGATGAAGACTTAGCTATTAAAGCCGCTTCAGAACACGACGCGTTGGAACGTATGCTCGATCGCCTTCCACCTCACACTCGCACGCTGTTATACGAATATGAAAAGCAAGAAATTATAGAAGCTCGCTTCGTTAAAGCAGTCGACAAATTATTGCCGGTGATTGTTGACATCTTAGGCCCAGGTCGACGAGTCATGATTGAAGATTATAATGTTCGTACAATTGATGAGCTTGCAATTAGTCATGCAGCGCTTCGCAAAAGAATGGCAGATCGTTTCAGTGAGTTTCCACAAGTTGTAGACGACCATGCCGTGTTAAGTGAATTATTTGAGTTAGAGTTTGGGATTACTCAGCAGTATTAGGACCACCGAATTGTAATACTTCGGGATTCAAAGGATCACCATTGAAAGCATCGACTGCTTTAGCTTTTGTGGCCTGGTCTTCATAAAGCTTAATAAATTCATCGACGGTTGTTTTGTTTACCGAACCAAAGGCACTATATTCAGTGACTGTATTTTCTCGGTCAACTTGGCTACTCACCGATTGATAGCCAGGGCGACTTAAGTCAAGTTGCGCCGAACCACTGACGTTATAGATGACAAGACTAACAATAACAATACAAATTGAAATAATAATCGTACCTACAATAAGCAATACAAAACGGTGCTGATCCCAGAAGCCTAGTTCAGCGTCAACAGTAGCAGCCGGTTCGATATCACTCATTAATTTTTCTCCGTTACGCGCTCGAAGTTAATTAAGAAATCACTCACAGCCGAACGATAGTCGTCGATGTATTGATTAAGCTTTCCCACATCAGCATGAACTTTCGCTCGTTTTGTTCGTGCGTCTTCGATAGCCGCATGGAATTCTGATGGCTTTTCTGCACAGTCAACGCGAATAGCTGCTGCCAATTGGCGCTCGTAGGACTGATAGTCATTACGGAAGTTTGAAAGGGCTGTTTGGTAACTGTCGGTTACCGATGTTAATCCCTTGGCATCAAAACTATTGTTTGAAAGCCGTGAATTAAAGTTAGACATCAGTTTCGTACCTACTGATTCATAGAGTTGACCACGGTTTACTCGCAACAATGCATCACTGGCGTGAAGTTGATTAAGACTACTTTTAATTGAGACGCAGTTTTCCTTGATAAGCTGGACTTGGTCGTCTGTTAAGGCTGATTGCGCATGAGCGCTATGCAACGACCCCGCCGACACAACAATAGCGGCAATTACAGTCACAACAATAAGGCGAACGGGCATCTTCATGTACTCTTATTATACCGTTTATCGCATTAAATGTAATCTGTTCGCCGTCGTCGAAATAAGACCTTCGTCAATTAGGGCTTTCAGCGCTTTTTCGAATCGGTCATCATTGGGCATAAGTGCTCGAAGTTCATCGGTGGTTAACTCTTTAGTGGCAAGTACTTTAATGATCAAGCCCCTCACCTCTCGCACACTTCCTGCTAGTGGTGCTTGTTTTTTATAGTGCTTACTTTGATCATTGCGCGCTGCGCCTTGTTTCTTTAAGAATGAGCCATAGTCCATCATCGCCCAGTACCATTCTCTTGGGTTCTCGGTATCAAGTGTTTCGGAAGCAACCGCTTTAATATCAGCATCCGAAACCACCGCTTGCCCCTCAAAGAAATGATAAAAATAGACCGTACGAATATTAGTTTCAATGAAAACAATAGGGACATTAAAACTATAAGCTAGGATTGCCCCGGCAGTATTAGGGCCTACCCCAGGTAAACTTACAAGCTCCTCGAGGGTGTCCGGTATCTCTCCGTTAAAGTCCGTAACTACCTTCTTTGCAGCCTCGTGTAAGAATTTTGCTCGACGATTATATCCAAGCCCTGTCCAAACAGTCAGCACCTCGCCGAGCGATGCATCAGCAAGTGATGCGATATCAGGAAATGCGGCAATAAATTCTTTGAATTTAACACGTACACGATCGACTTGCGTTTGCTGGAGCATCAATTCACTCACCAACACAAAGTACGGTCGCGTATCCTCGCGCCACGGCATATCACGATACAACTCGCGACCCTGTTGCCAGATTAATTCTTGAAAGTCTTGGGCGTTCACTCATTCTATTATAACGGCGTATAATAGAAGTATGACTACTTATGTACTAGCTGGTGGATGTTTTTGGTGCCTTGATGCAATTTACCGTCGATTAAAGGGCGTTGAAATGGTATTTAGTGGTTATGTTGGTGGAAAAAATACCGACCCTACCTATTATGAAGTTGCCGGTGGAGACACGGGACATGCCGAAGCAGTACAAATTACTTTTGATGAAACCATAATTCCAAGTGAAGTAATTCTTGATCTTTTCTTCTTAATTCACGACCCTACAACATTAAACCGCCAAGGCGCCGATGTTGGAACACAGTACCGTTCTGCTATGTTTTATAAAGACGATGAACAGCTTACTGCTTTCGAGAGTGCCGTCGTTCGTGCCGAAAGCCATTGGGATGGACCTATCGTAACAGAGCTTACCAAGCTTCCCGTATTCTATCCAGCAGAAGACGAGCATCAAGATTACTTCAACAAGAACCCAGGCAACGGCTATTGTTCAATTGTTATTACTCCAAAGATCATCAAAGCGCGTGCCGCCTATAGCAAATGGTTTAAAGAATCGTAATGACGGCTCAATTGTACGACCTACAAGAGGCGGCTGATCACTTAGTGAAAGCTGATCCATTTTTAGCACCGATTATTAAAAAGGCTGGATTGCCTACCATTACGCCCCATAAAAATTATTACCAGGAATTAGTGGAGAGTATTGTTTCGCAACAGTTAAGCGTAAAAGCTGCGCGGACAATCATGAACCGGTTTCTTGATCTTTTTCCCGGCGACGAATTCCCCTCGCCAGGTGACATTTTAAGTAAAGACATCGAAGAACTCCGATCGGTCGGATTGTCTCGACAAAAAGGTACATACATTCAAGATTTGGCCGTCAAAGTCATCGAAGGAACAGTAAAATTTGACCACCTTGATGGATTAACAAACGAAGAGGTCGTAAAAGAATTAACACAGATTAAAGGTGTGGGTGTATGGACGGTTCATATGTTCTTAATGTTTTGCATGGGACGCCCTGACGTTCTACCAGTTGGTGACCTGGGGATCAAGAATGGTATGTATGCCCTCTACGGGTTAGACGAAAAGCCGACACCAGAAGAAATGACATCAATTGCTAAACAACATGGCTGGCACCCTTACGAATCAGCCGCAAGTTGGTATATTTGGCACTCGCTCGATAATCAACCGACGCTATGAGTTTAATAGTTCGTTAATTTGCTGAGTGTCGCCACCTTGAAGTTGTTGAAAGCCAGGTATCTGGTTCAGTACACTATTGCCGTCTTGTAATGAGGTTACCAGTCCATAGATCGAAAGAATAAATAACAGTCCCGTCACAAGAATTGTCGCACCTAGCGCGATCGCAAAAATAAGCACTGTTTTACCGGCAAACTTTTTATACTCAGCAGTTTGAAGCAATTCTCTTCCTTGCTTGTCTTTCATGCCGCCGGTCATAATAATCGCGAGATCGATCAATACCCAAAAGCCAAACCCACCAGCGGTAATAAGTTTCAAAAACCCTGTTCCAATTTTACCTAAGTAGAACCTATCTACGCCAAAAGATCCCCACATAAAGCTAAGGAAAAAGACTGCCAGGAAATGACGCTGGCGTGGGAGTGGTTTTTGAATTATTTCTTTTGTGTTTATTTGTTCAGGTTGCATATGCTTTATTATACGCCTAGTTAGTTGCTGGCCAGTTTTTCGCGAGATGTTCTTTATAATTATCAGATATATTAGGCAACGTCCGAATTTCATCTCTGGTCATCCACACACCAATTTCTTTATTTGGGTTTGTTGGCTGAAGCACTATGTCTTTTTCTGCAATACCTACGTACCCCAAGATAACTGAACTTCCTCGATCGCCGCGAAGGTAAAAACTGTCGCGCTTAAGTGATGGAACTGTAATGGACAACTCTTCCATAAGTTCACGATCCATCGCTTCGTCCGGGAACTCATTAGCATCAAGGTGTCCACCTGGGAGTCCATAGAAACCTCGAGAATATTTCATCAACAATGCCTTTTTCAAATCATGGCTGTAGATTGCCGCTTTCACAGAAACAGTATGTTCGTCGTACTCCTCACTCTTGGGTAATTCAAACTTCATGATTCATTCTCGTCTTTCGGTTGCTCAAGCATTTTATCAAGTGTTTCCATACTCAGCTGTCCGTATTGATTATAGAAGATCATTACACCGTGTTTTCCGAGGTGTGTTTCGATACGCACGTTCGCCGCTTCGTTTCGAAGCACTCTTTCAGCCTCTCGTACAATTCGTGGCTGAATAAAGTGTTCGATGAAGCGCATGGCGTTATGGGGTTAAGCGGTTAATGTCGCGTGGGAATAAAGTAGCTTCTTTAACATTTGAAAGTCCTACTGTTTTTTGGACGATACGGTCGATACCAAATCCAGCTCCACCATGTTGTGGAAGGCCATATTTAAACGCCTGTAAGTAGTACTTAAAGCCTTCAAGTGTGACATCAAGACCAGCATTGGTCATTTGTTCAATCATCTTGTCATAGCTGTTCTCACGGAGTGGAACAGTCGCAATCTCAAGGCCGCGGTAAAGAAGGTCTGCCCATGCAACGGTGCCACCTTCTTTAAACTTGTGATAGAACTTACCTGCTTCGGCTGGGAAATCAGTCGCAAAGACAAGGTCGCTATTGTAGTTTTTAACTGCATAATCAGCAATCCAACGCTCTTCGTCTGGAATAAGGTCTTTTTCTTTCGTTGTGTCTGTGCCGGTTGCCTTTGTGTATAGTTCGTGAATTTCAGCGACAGTAAAACGAGGAATGTTTCCATCTTCAGATAATTTCAATACCGGTGCGTTAAGACTGCGAAGGTCGTCGGCATGCTTTTCATATACCTTCGTCAATACATCTTGAATCAAACCGCCAGCGATGTTCATTACCTCTTCGTGGTTTTCAACAAAGCCCACTTCGATATCAAGCATCGTAAGTTCAGTTAAGTGACGAGTAGTTGCACTTGGCTCTGCGCGGTAACTGTGGCCAATTTCATACACTCGTTCAAATGCACCAACCATCATTTGTTTGTACAGCTGCGGACTTTGAGCGAGTGTTGCGGTTTTACCAAAGTAATCGAGTTGGAATACTTCTGCACCACCTTCGGTCGCTTCAGCCAAAAGTTTTGGAGTATCGATTTCAGTAAACTCAAGGCTATCAAGATGTTCACGAATAAAACGAGTAATACTGGCGCGAATCTTGAAGATTTTTTGTTCTTGCACGTTACGAATATTAAGAACGCGGTATTCAAATAACGTATCAAGGTTTTCAGATTTGTGGTTGATTGGTTTATCAATCTCGATTGGCGGTTCTTCAGTAACCGGAACCATCACTTCAAGCGAAACGTCGTGAAGCTCAGCACCACCAGGAGCACGCTCATCGGCAGTAACTACACCGGTAATTGCTAGCACAGTACCAATCTGCAGACCACGAAGCTTCTCTACTTCTTCTTTGTTATCAATCAAACTTTGTGCAAGACCTGATCGGTCACGCAAAGTAATAAAGTTTAATCCGCCTAATAGGCGCTTTTTGTGAAGCCAGCCTTGAATAGTAACGGTTTCGCCTGTTTTGTCTGCAATATCTCTAATAAGTGTACGTGTCATTACCTTGTACTATAGCACTCCGACCCCTATAAAACTAGACGTCAGTGTGATTTTCTGGTGAATTATTGTTCGATGATTTAAGTGCAGCAATCGCACGAAGGTCTTCGTGATTGTCATCTTCATCAATAATCTTGCGACCGATTAAAGCTTCCATGACGTCTTCGAGGGTTAAGAGGCCCACTGTTTCGCGCTGTGCGTTTATCACAATAAATAAATGGTGGTGGGTTTTTAAGAATGCTGCAAGGGCATGCTCAAGGGATTGATCCTGGCGAATATAGTAGACACGCGGCTCCATCGCTTTTTCTGAAGTAGCCGAGCGCTTAATATCAAGTGACAACAAGTCTTTTAAGTGCAGTACTCCTACGACATGATCTAAATCACCATCAATAACCGGCAAACGACTGTGCCCAAGATCATGCAGCTCACTGAGCACCAATGGACCTAAGAATTCGCCTTTTTTAATCGTCTTAATGACGTTTTTAGGCGTCATGACACTATCGACGCGTTGATCTTTAAACTCAAGGCTGTGCACAATAAGCTTTCGCTCATCGTCAGACAGAATATCGCCTGACTTTTCAATGAGTAGCTGCAACTCTTCTCTTGAATCAAAACGACGGTATTGCTCTACCTCGTGCGTTGGAACACTTCTAATAAAGACAAAGACTGATTGGTACTTCTCTGCAAAAGTCAAAAGTGCCGGTTCAATCTTTTGATAAAGCTTTTGGCCAACATTTAAGACCGGATTAAAACGTGCGACAACCCCGTACTCAAGTCCGACGATAACCGCTACAATAACACCAATCAACCAGCCGAAAGTAACAACTGATAGTAGAATGGTCGCAACCAATAGTAAGATCGTGACGATACGTTGCAGCGCAATAATATCCGGCAGGTATGTTTCTCGACGAAGTTGCAACTTTGCTTCTTTACTGGCGCGTTTTGCACGGCGCTGTAGTTCGAACTGACTTAATAGACCAGGTTGAGGGCGAATACTAGCCGCCACTACCAATAGTGCAAACAAAAGTGTCGTGAGGATAACGAGAAACGTAAACATCTTACCAATATTGTACCTTAGTTATCCCCGATAGTAGGCATAATCTCTATGCTACAATAGGTATAGTAAATTTGGAGGCCAGAAAGAGACTTATGAGTAAAACAGCGTGGATTATTTTTGCATCAGTGATTGTACTGGTTTTGGGCGGTTTAGTCGTCTATTCACGAGTAACAAACCCACCGATCGACCTTGGATCAATCGACACCAATGCCGTTATCGCAGCCAGTGACCAGAATGGTCAAATTGGTGATCAAACCTACGGAAACAAAGACAGTAAAGTTATCCTTGTAGAATATGGTGACTTCCAGTGTCCAAGTTGTGGTGGCGCTCACCCACAAGTAAAAGAAGTGATAGAAGAATATAAAGACGACGTATTGTTCGTTTTCCGTAACTTCCCTCTTACAACTATTCACCCGAATGCACGTGCTGCAGCAGCAGTAGTTGAAGCAGCTGGGCTTCAGGGGAAGTACTGGGAAATGCACAACCTTGTATTTGAAACACAATCAGAATGGACAAGCCTTACTGGCGACGAACGAACTGCAAAGTTTAAAGAGTACGCCGGTGAGCTAGCACTTGATCTTGACCGCTTCACTACCGATATCGCAGGAAACACTGTAAACAAGAAGATTTCATTCGACCAAGCGGTTGGAAAGAAAGTAAATGTCAGTGCAACACCGACATTCATGCTAAACGGCGAGAAGATTGACGAGACTTCGGCAAACGCAATTGTACAAGGCGATAGTGATGCACTACGCAAGCTATTCGACGCTGCTCTAGGCAAGTAGTACCTATTTTAAGACAATTAAAAACACCCCGGTGCCTTGGGGTGTTTTCTTTTTTTAGACAGTCAGGTGACTGTTAGTGTGCAATAAATATTCGCCATTCGGCGGGCACCACATCCACTGCGATCTTTTTGCGCCTTGATGGCACAAATTCGATTGCTATTGGCATGTGATTGTTTCACTCCTTGTACTATGTACAGTCCCCCACGCTACGACCTTTAATTATAGTTTTGGCGAGGAACACATCAACAATAGTACCAATTTTCGGCAAATAGGTCAAGAATGCGTGCTTGATCACGCTATTGTTTTAATCTTAAAGGATAGACAAAAACAACACAAGCACTTTATTTATGTTAATGTAAATACTACTACAATTCGCCTGGTGTTTGTTCTGGAGAGGCTGCTTTTAGGCGGCGCTCTTTCACCATAAAGATGAGGATGGTTGATACAACCATAAGCCCACTTGCAACCAGGAAGATACGGTGAAGACTATCTGAGAATGTATGAGTCACCTTATCCGAGAATTCGTCTTGCTGCGCTTTGAAATTAGCTGAAGCTTGCTCTGCTACTGCAGTAGGGAGCTTGTTAAAGGCTTCGTCTGCACTAGCCGTCACTTGCTTCTTCACGTCTGGCATATTCAAGGTAAGCAGTGTATTAGCGTCCTCAAGACTACCAATCTTTGAAACTTCAGGGTTCTGACTTAAGGTGGTCACGTATTCAGTGCTTTTAATGGTGTCAACGTGCGAGATAATCCCAGCCGTTAACATTGCACCGAAGACCGCTGTACCAATAGTTGAACCGAGGCTTCGGAATAGTTGATTAGAACTTGTCGCACTACCAAGGTCTTTTTGCTCGAACTCGTTCTGTACTGCGAGGTTAAGGACTGGCATTGCCACACCCATACCAAGCCCAAGAAGGACCATGATGAATGCTTCGTAGCCATACCCTACTTCAGGCGTAAGAGTGGTAAGTAAGAACATACCAATTGTTGCGACAATAAAACCGACTTGGATAAAGATCTTGTAACGACCTGTTCGAGAGATAATCTGACCAGTAGTAATACTTGTGAGCATGATACCTGCGACCATTGGCAGTAACATCAATCCAGATTCAGTCGGAGAGGCGCCGAACACTTGCTGGTTGAACTGTGTAAGGTAAAGGATTGAGCCCATGAAGGCTGCGCCAAACAGTGTTGCCACGGCGATAATCAGTACATAGTTACGGTTTTTAAAGAACGAGAGTGACAAAATAGGTTCTTTAGCACGTCGTTCAACCGCAATGAATCCTGCTGTTGCCGCAGCGACGATTGTGAACATAATTGCTCGCAACCATACAAGACTGATACCGGTTGCATCCATAAAGCCTGCAAAGACAGTTTCAGTGTTATCAACAGCAAGAATAAGTGTTGCAAGTCCAACCGCAAGCAGCGCTGCTCCACCGTAGTCAATCACAGCCTTCTTGGCATGCTTCATAGCTGGGGAGAAAATAGCAATCAATACAAAGGCCAAGATACCAATCGGAACGTTGATAAAGAATGTCCATCGCCAGTCAGTAGTAAGCCCAAAAATAGATTGGTGATCAGTTAGCCAGCCGCCGAGCAGTGGACCAATGATTGAGCTTAGTCCGAAGACAGCGCCAATCAACCCTTGCCACTTACCTCTTTCGCGAGCTGCAAAAAGGTCACCGACAATCGTAAAGGCGTTGGCAGTAATAATACCACCACCGATACCTTGAATCGCCCGCCACATAATAAGTTGCGTTACATCACCACTCATACCACCAAGGAGTGATCCGAGCACAAAGATACCGACACCAATCAGAAGAATGTTTCGGCGTCCGAAAATGTCAGAAAGTTTACCAGCAATCGGCACGGTAATAGTGGTCGTAATAAGATACGCAGTGACTATCCAGCCAAGTGAATCAAATGAGTTAAACTCTTCGACAATCTTGCCGAGAGCGGTTGAAATGATCGTTTGGTCAAGCGCCACTAAAAAGAGGCTGGCCATGACTGAAATCATAATAATAAGCTTACTGCGTAAGCTGAGGTGATGGTGCATGTGACTATTCCTTGTCTGTATTTGCTAAAATGTTTCGGTATTCTTCGATGTTATCGGTAAGGTGTTCTACCAATACGCGGAGTTGCTCTTCTTTCAAAAAGCCAATCCACTGCGCTTTATTTGAACCAACGACATACAAACGATCACCAGGGTTGATGTTGAGTGCTTGACGAGCATCAGCAGGAATAACTACCTGCCCTTTTGTGCCAACTGTCGCGGTTCCATAGAGTTTTTTATCGTGCATACTAGAAACAGTATAGCGAATGTATGAAATGTATGTCAAGTATACTTAGTCGTTTATAGTCAGAGGCGGATCGTATCGTACCTTATATTCGTAGACGTTTAACCCTGGTGAAAAGCTTTTTTCGCTTAATTTTTCGTAATGATCATCGTAGTATTTCTTCAACTTTTCATTGTAGCCTTGGTCATAACTAAGCACTAACCACGCCTTTTGATATGAATCGACGTTGGTTTTAGTTTGTTCGGCAAGCTTTGATTCATCAAAGGCCGGCACTGACCCAGATGAGAAACGATCCCATATAGGTTGAGTCGTTAGTTTTGCTGTTCCTTTGTAATAATACTCAACCGGATAAATCGTAAACGGTGCCGCCAATACAATAATGTCAGTTGAATCGGCTTTACTATCTAGGTATGCAACCGCTTCTTTGTAATCTTCTTTGACCGGCGTGTTTGGGTTCATCACTTGAACAACGAATAGCACACCAATGACGGCTACTAATAGAATACGTATCAAGACAGCTACGCGCTGACGATAGCGAGATAATAACCAGGCGATAAATATAAGTAGAGGCGGCAAAGCAACGATAAGGTAGCGACTAAGGTAGAACGGACGGATAGTCACACTAATCAAAAAGGCACACAAGATTGGCACCGTCGCCAACAGCACAAAGACCGTTGTTTCCGGCGGAATCTTCCGCTTGCTTTTCTGCAGCGCAAAGAACGCCAGTAATACGGCAATTGGCCACAGTGAAATAATTAATGTATTTACCGAACTAACCTGGAAGCCAAAGATAAACTGCGCATAGGTGTCAAACAAGTCCCCTGCCGAGGGCTCGGATAGTGCCGGCTGCGTATTGCTGGCAAACCCAAGGCTGTACACATAGAGCAACCAAGGAACTAATGATAAGGCTGCGATAGAACCGCCGATAATAACGTTTCGTACAGGACGCCACGAAATGGATTGGCGCTTCAGCACGAGCATCACTAGAAGTTCAGATATAAGGACAAAGGCAAAGAAATAGTGAGTATAGACCCCAAGAATAGCGGTAATCGTCCAGAGGATCCAATACTTATTGCTTGGCGCTCTCATGATTTTTACAAGGAATATAAGGTGCAATACCGTCATAAACGCCAACATCGTATACATACGTGCTTCAGATCCGTACCAGTTCATAAACGGTGATATCGTCACAAGAAGCGAAGCAAATAATCCAATACTACGACGACCAAATGAGTAGGTTGCAAGATAGTACGTTAAGAGAATCGTTCCAACAAAGAACACTAACGAGAGCGTTCGGGCAACGAATATCGTTGGACCAAAGAACACCTGCCAGAAGTGTAAAATCGTATGATACAACGGAACGTGCACGTCTTGGGCAATTAGGTTGTACATCCCCGATAGATCACGATTTGTCTGGAAAAGACTTTGCGCTTCGTCCAATCGTAGGCTCGTATTACCAAAAACAGTGATGCCAAAGAATACCGCAAAAGCAACCATTCCCGCTAGCAGCGCGTAGACGCCTAGTCGACGTTGCCAACTCATGCCGGTACCTCAACTATTTTCTGTGGTTTTCGTTCTTTCTCAAAAGCAGCTGCAATGAATGGAGAGAATGCGGCAATGTAAATAAAGGCCCAGGCAATATTTGAAAGCATCGAAGCACTTAATCCTTCGCGCATAACACCCCAAGCGATTCCTGCAATCACCAGGGCGATAAATATAAGATGGGGCACCACAAGCCGTCCATGGTTTCCGCTCACTCGCTTTTTTGACGTCACTACAAAGCCGTTTTTAATACGAAACATTGTTTGCAGAAGTGCCTTAATATAAATCGTGAATGAACCTAAACTAAACGAAAGTGCGCGGAACGTATATGTAAAGTTACTAGTATGTTGCAGCGTATATAGAATCACGAAAATATACGGCAAGAAAATTAATGCCAACGTCATAGTGTTAATGGTGAGCGGTTTTAGTGCGAAGAAAAAGTAGACGAGCGGAAGCAGCGCGTTCATTAAGACAATCACACCCGATAGATAGAAACTTGCCGAGGCGATGTACTGTATTTTTTGTGCCCAACTTAGACCGCGTCGAAATAGCGGATTGTATGAAAATAATATCTCAAGGCTTCCCCTTGCCCATCGAAATTGCTGTTTATAGTACGATAGGAAATCTTCAGGCGCCAAGCCTTCTGCCAATACCTTATCAACATAGACTGATTTCCATTTTTTGTCGTGAATCAGCAATGAGGTCAGGAAATCTTCGGCAATACTTTTTTCGCTCATCCCGCCGACTTCATCTAATGCTTTGCGACGAATCACCATGTTTGTTCCACACATAAATGTTGCGTTCACAGTATCTTTTCCCTTTAAAAGCGGGCCAAAGAAAAGTGCTTGTTGTTCCCACGAACCACCGGCAACTTGGTTTTTACCGAAGTTATGGTAATACTGCGGTGATTGCACAAAGGCAACTTTCTCATCAACAAAATACCCGACTGTTTCAAGAAAAAATTCTTTCTTTGGAATATGGTCGGCGTCGAACACTACTACGTATGGCTCATTTGTTAATTGCAATGCGTGATTAATATTACCCGCTTTTGCACCTCCCGGTTCAGTACGAGTAAAGCAAGTTATTCCCTGCCGTCTTGCAATCATCTCGGCTTCTTGCCAGTTCGCCCTATTGGCTACTTTTCCATCATTTAATAGATACACCGAGAAACGAGAATAGCGCATCGCTTTTGCGGCAATCACTGTCTCCTCTATGATCTCGGCTGGTTCACCACAGACCGTAATATATACGGCCACATGCGGTTGAAAACGGGCATCAAAACTTCGCTTTTGTTTACGCGGCCAAATAGTATGAATGTAGCCAAATACTTGCCATACATGGAATATCTCTGACACCACGAGTAATACAAATAGTGCCGGCGTACCGATCGGAAATAGCCACACCACACAGACGAAATACGCAATTGAAAGGAGGACATTAAGGACGAGCAGCAATTTACTTACTTGAACAGATTTCAGGAACTCCACAGACTACTTACTTTCCTCAAGCTCTTCGGCAAGATTTGGCAGTTGATCTTCATGCAGAGCAATCCCAAACCATACCCAGTTTGAGGCATAGTACGTTAATGGATCCACCCAGTCATTTGTATTTTGATCATACAAAGTCTTAATTTTCTGATCATACACCTTTGTTGCTTCATCAGGATCAACTACCTCAAAGTAAGCTAGAGCTGTCCCGTAACTTTCAGCTACCTCGTCTTGCACAAGTACGTCACCATTATGAGTGTAGGTTGAATATAGCTTTTCGGCCGTGCGCCACTTCTCGCCTAGAATACTTAGTTTCTCTAATGTTTCTTTGGCGCGCGGTTCATTATTCCACTTATAATCAAGTGCTAAGCGCCACGGTGTTCGCATAGCATCGTAACCATAGTTAGTGGTAAGGTTCGCTGTTGTTGGCGCACTTAATGCACCAGTTTGACGATCCATTAGCACCCAGTCCGGTACGAGTCCACCTTCACCTTTATCAAGGGGTGCCTCGATTGATTTATTCAATAGGTCATACGATGAATCTACTACTGCGTTCCAGTCATGTTTTGTATCAACCTTTGCAAATTCACGATATGCATAGGGCGCTAAATACGAAGGGTTCATAACAATCGGTTGCGATGATTGTTTCTCTAGATTATTTGAAGCAAGGTACGGCACACCGGCAACCGTTACGACTTCATTTTCCCAGGTACTATCAATCACTTCACGCGCTTCATCAAGGTAACTTTTTTGCTGCCATCGACTAGCTGCCATTAATAATGCGAGGGCAATATCGCTATCGGCATCAGATGCAGCGTTTTGACCATTCACGTTCTCGAGGATTCCGTAGGTGCCATCCTCTTTCTTACCCCAACGCCATGAGAATAATTTATCCTCACGCTGCAACTGTTCTTTCGTCCACTTCCATGAAGTATCAAAAGTTTCTTTATCACTCATCCACACAGCGCGAAGCATAGTGTAACTTTGCCCTTCGGATGTGGTGATATCGTTTTGTTGTTTATCAAGCGTGCGGCCAGTTCCTGCCTCCCAGTATTCTTTCTTGTAGGCTTCCCAGGTGCCCGCTAGCAGGGTGTGTGATGCGAATATGATATTCTGGTCAACTTTCTTTGAATTAGCAAGTAAAGCATAGGTAGCTACGCCACCTGCACCAATAATCAGCAAGACCGCAAGCAGTCGAATAATAAAAATACGCTTCATTAACTAGTCACTACCTCCCGTACCGGAACGATGTAACGAACAGGAATTGGTCGACGAGCTTTCACAGGTGCTGCTACGAAGAAGCTAGTAGCATACAGCAACATACCAGTTACCCCTGCAACAATAGCCAAGGCAACAAGGCGATTACGCACGTCATCAGAAATACGCTGCGAAGTATACGCAACTGGTTGGCTGGCAGTATCTGCCTGCGCTTCGGCCATCTGGGCGATAGCTGGAGCAGTATCAACAACTGGTTCAGGCGGTGCTTCGCGTACAACTGATGATGCCGGCGTAATCTGTGGCGTTACTGGGGCAGCAGGCTGCACTTCAGCCGCGGGAGCTTGTGTTGTTGTGGCTGGTGGAGCCTGGGTGACTGTTTCATTTCGATTATTAGTAGTATTCGTGGTGGGTGTGGTGGTATTTCGACTTTGCGTTGATTCATTTTGATTGTTTCGTGAATCATTACGGTTGGTTCGATTTTGATAATTATTATTTGAACGTCCTTCTCGTGCCGAAGCTACTTGCAGTAAACTTCCCGCACTACCAACAACTAAACCACTAATAATAACGGCGAAAGTGATTATTGATAAGATGTATCGTTTGTGTCCCATTCGTTACCTCCTGTCAAACATTTATATCTATTGAGTGTGTGTTTCTGTGGTACGCATCACCTCCCTTCTTTCATTTTTTGCGAGTACATCAAAAGACCGAATAAATCGGATATATTAATCTTGAGGAAAGAATTGCTGGCGAGGCCTAACAGTGTACTAGCGGTAGAATTTTTTGCTCTTATCGGGAGTGTGAACATCACATTCCTCCTTCCTGCATCTCTATCGTAAGTTACTTACCCTTCTATTATAACACTGCTAGTGGGCTGAGGGGAAGTTGAGCATAAGCCTTATGGGCTATTTTTTTGCTTTAGTAGTGCCGAGGCGAGTAAACCAGGTAATAACGAAGACAAGAATCAGTCCCAGAACGGTTAATCCGGTGATAGCAATCGCAACCGGAGCGATACCGTGGAGGCTAGGATTCAAGAATGGGTATGGGTACCAGCCGACTAGATTACCGCGGACAAGACTGTACGCCGCGTAGAGAAGCGGGAACGTGACCCACACTAATCCTGACTTAAAACTAATCTTACGACGAGGTCGGTCGATCAAGAAATCGATAAGTACTGCTGCAGGAATAATATAGTGCAACACCGTGTTATCCCAAGGCACAGCAGTCAATGCGACATTTTCGAGCCCAGCAAGTAACACAGCAAAACCAATCCCTACGATTAAGATATAGACAGTCGTGATCGAGCGAAGCGTATCAAGCCACTTTCGCGCCTTACCGCTAATAAGTACACCTGCGCTGAGCAAGAATGTAATAAACGCCAAGGTATTAATTTCAATTGTAAAATAACTGAAGAAATTAGCAGGGTTAAATGTTCCCCGTTCAAGCGTGACGACCATTTCAGTGACAATCGCCGAGAAACCAAGAAGTGCAAAAAATACTTTATATCCAACAAGAAATAGTTTGTTTTTAATCATGGCATCATTATAACGCTTAAGCATTAAAAGATTCTAGTAATATTATGCAGCGCGACGACTATCGTGTGCATCCGACATATCAATAGCAGTTTGATCAAGCCACTGTTGGCGGTATCGCGCCTCTTGGTCTTGAGCCTGGAGCTTCTCTATTGGCTTAACTGTCCTCCAGCCATCCAGTGAATAAATCGCAGCATTACCAAAACGCTTCATTTGAGCACGTGGCCTAATGTCATCAACTTGCATCGCCAACCATTCATCATTTAAGGCTTTAATTGCGTCCCAATCCTTTAATTCAACGTGATGACGATAGATATCAAGTACATCTTGACGAGAATCAGGTAGGTCCATCGATAAACGTCGCGCCGACAATGCCGCCTCATTTAAATCAAGGAACTCCTGGGCACGCTCAAGCATCCGTAATTCCTTACGTGTCTGAGGTTGTTCTTGTGGTGTTGACTCGCCAACGATATGAAGTGTGTGTCGCATGTTTGTTTTATTCTTTAACTATATAAACAGTAGCATTATCGCTATAAAGCAGTCAACAGGGGCTAGTAAAACAAAACACCCAGCAGTTGATACTACTAGGTGTTTTAGAGAATGTATTGACGGTATTATCGTCGGTAACTGCCACGCCCACGACTGCGTGATGTTTTTGGTTTTTTACTCTTTCGAATAATCAAGAATACGATTAATACGATAACTGCGAGTAGAACAACTACAAGAACGATCCCTGCGATGATCAACCAGGTTGGGATAACCCAGAATGATGCGATAGTCTCAACCGTCTGGTTCTTTGCGCCGTAGGTAAAGGTTGCTACCACTGAGTAGTGACCAAAGTCACCAATCTTATCAAGTGGAACGTCCCATACACGTGCACCTTCAGGAAGGATTAAATCGCGTGGGTTCTTGTTGTTAAAGTCGGTTTGATAGACAACGTCATCGCCTTGCTTCACAGAGATCTTACCGAAAGGACCCATTTGTGAATCACCTTTGTTCTCAAAGCGGAAGGTTGCGACCAAGCCCTTTGAGGTGTTGAACAATGTATTCGATTTACCATCCTGACGAACAGTGAAGCTCGTGAGGTCAAGTCGTTCACTTGTATCACCAGGAACGGTAAGCAGAATCAATGAAGCAACGCTTGCACTAAGGTTAACCTGTCCACCTTCATCTGGTGAGGCTGGCGCGAAACGAACTGCTCCGTAGTACCCACCCGCTTTTACCTCGGCTGGAACCGTTACAAGAACATTAATCGTTTTTGCCTGACCAGCTGGGATTGTCACATTGTTAAGCGGTGTAATGAATCGTTTCAAGCTGTGCGATGCAGCGTACTTCGTTTCATCAAGGATAAGCGCAGGAGTTCCACTCTCATCGCCCGATACGAAGTCGTTAATGCTTGGACGAACGATGATTGATTCATTCGTCACGTTTGTCACAGTAATTTGAACTGTTTTACTTCCACCAGGAAGAATTTCAATGTCAGTTCGGACCGGTGAAACCTTGAGCGTATTTGCTGTCTGAGCAGACGCTAGAGGTGATTGAGCGATCACTAGTAAGGCAATTGCCACTACTAGCGCCATTCCCACCCTGACGTTCTTCTGTATACGCTGTTTAATTAACACACCATGTTCCCTATTTACTAATTAACTAGAATTTTCCTGTTGCGACCAAGCCAAGGTCAACTGAGTAAAGACCGGCAGGAGTACTGTTGTTAATACTAACGCCAAAGGTGAGTTGCATGTTCTTGTTATTTGCTGGCGCACCGGCAGTATCAAGGAATGGATCACCAAATGTACTTGTTACACCTGTTGCATTACCAGTGATGTAGTTAAATGCAAAGGTTGAGTTGTTGTAGATCGAACCAAGGTACGGACGAAGGATACCGACTGGTTCAACACCAGGGCCAGTACTGTCAGTTGCAGTTGCAGTTTTAACACCGAACTTTGCTTCACCGGCAGTTACACCATCGTCTAGTGCTGGAAGGATGTCACAAGATGCTGGAGCACCTGCACGAACCAAACCACCACAATCTACTGCACTACTTCGAAGACTCACTACAGCACCTGTAAGGGCATTTGTAGAGATCTGTGTGTAGATATTTCCTTCACTTACTGTGTCAGCAGATAGAGCGACAACATCGCCAGATTGCTCACCTAGTTTTAGAACTGGAGATTCAACATCAGCACAGTCTGCACCGATCACGTCACCAGATACACAGAAGGTCAAAGCTTCAAGAACGGCACCAGATACACCAATAGTATTGTTGATGTAAATCGCAGCACCACCGTCGTCAACTTTACCTGAACCAAGAACGGTTGAAGTGTAAGCGTTTGCTTGAGCTTCAGACGCGTAGGTCAAAATACGTGCGTATAGTGGACCAGCAGTATCAGGGTTAGTAATACCATCAAGCTTTACGGTGATAGATTCGTTTGCACCAATTTCACCAGTCACTCGTACTGTGTTGCCGTCAAGCGCTGAAACACCAGTAAAGTCTGTTGTTGTTGAGCTTGCGCCTGTAACGCTAAATCCAGTTGGAATCGCACAAGATTGTCCGACTACTGGGCTATCGCTACAAAAATCAACAACAAATGCATCTGCAGTGCCGACTGATTTAAATTTAACTTCGTATGATACGCCTGTCGCATCAACAGATGAACTGCTGAGTTGAATTGAACGTTCATTCAGCTGAGCAGCTGACGCAATTGCCGGCACAATAATAGCTAATAGTAGTGCAATCCCCACCACGACAAGCCTAGCCCGACGATCAAAAAATCTTAAAGAATTCATTTCCCTTTTTTCCCTCACTCACATTCTCTTTTTTACTATTTTTTTCGTGTAGTAACGGCTTCAGTGTAACACGGTGGCGCTTATGGTTGTCAAGCTTTTATTAAGATTTCAGATTGCAGTGGATAACTACTTTTGTTTGTAACTGTCACGCTCTTTCAGCATCTTGTTGCGAAGCGTCACAACCTGACTTCGTCGGCCAAGCCAATACGTAGGAATTAACAGCGCTAAACCAACAGCCGCTGGGATCCAAAGCACCTTTACAGTTTGACCACCCGTGTTTTCTTCGGGGGCATTGGTAATCGATGTATCAACTTCTCCATTCGCAACCGCAATAACCTGAAGGAAGGCGCTCACCCCATTCACATCAGTCACTCGCACGTTCGTCTGGTAGATACCCGCCTTCTTATAGGCGTGAGCAATCGTCACAAGCCCGGCAAGTGACTGACTCTTTAATTCAGTTGTCGTCCCATCACCCCAATCAAGGCTAAAGGCATAGGGCCCCGTACCACCTGAGAGTTGCAATGGCCAGTTAAGTTCTGACCCAGCGGCAGCAGAGCGTCGACCATAAGTACTCGTCAAGGTAATCAATTCACCAAAGGCCGTAAAGGTCACGTTACTATAATTAACCGTCACAATATTCGAAACCGGACCCGGCTGTTCAAGGTTGTCAAACACCGTTGCGCTTAGTTCGTTAATACCAACGAACAATGTGACATCCATACTGAAGCTGCCGTTCACACACATAGCCGACCCGACCATCACACCGTTGTTATATACCTGAACTAATAGATCGGTTGGGCAGATACCGGCAACATTAGTTGGAGAGGTTGAAAAGTTAGCACCATTACCTGGCGTTGTGATTGTCGCCCCTTCTGTTGGCGGATCTTGGAGTTTAGTCGCTCCGATACCGTATGAACCCGGTTTTGGATCAGGCGTAGGAATAGGAGTGAGCGCCGATAGCGGTTGCACAAACACAAACAGCGCCATCAGGAACGCACCGACCAAAGTCGGGAGTGCCCAGTGAACGCTGCTGTGAAGTTTACTAATCATGGTTATGTTTATTGTAGCCTGACTGGAGCGTATGCAAAAGTCAGAATATTATTATCGGCGACGGCGACGTGAAGACTGTGGACCACGCTTGTATGGAACACCAAGGAATCGTTGTCGGAAGAATCGGACGAATCGCCAGACGAAGTATGCAATGACCGCAAGCAGTACAAGTACGAGGATGATAAACCAGACAGGGAGATACCAGAAAAAGCTTGTCGCTACTAATTCTTGCGTACGGTTACCATTTTGTCCGTAATAGAGTTCAAGACTAGTTGTATAGAGGCCTGGCCATAGACCCGGGCTAGAACAGGTCGTTGCTTCAGACTTAGAACCATTGAAGTTTACTTCTTGGGATTTGAGCTTGATACAACTAATGAATGTCCTAGTCTGCCCCACTAAGGCAAGGGATTCATTTGGGTTTACGTTATTAATGACCGTTTCTTTACCAAACATGTTGCGAACAGTGATACTACCAACCGGTGCTTCAGTGACGTTACCTTCGTTTTTTAACGTATACGCAATATTTGAAGGCATCTCTGTTGTGAATAGCTTGTACCCGTTTCCGCCATTTTCAGCTTTTTTCGGAAAGTACGCACCAAACTTTTCAACTGTAAGCTTTTCATTCACTTCACCTGGAATAGAAGTGAAAACAAGTGTGACACCAGAAGCACTAAGGCCAACGTTTCCACCGTCAGGCACACCAGAAGAGTACATAATCGCGCTGTAGTAGCTACCGGCACCTTGCGTTGCTGGAATTGAGACACCGATATCGAGCGTTTTACTTGATTTCGGCGGAATCACTACTGATTTTGGCACAGACAAGAAAGGTTTCAGCGACCAAGTGGTTTGCGGTGCATCTTCAGCAAGAAACAGTTTTGGTGTTCCTCCGTCATCTGTAAAAGTAAAGTCAATGACTCGAAGATTAAGTTCTAGGTTCTTTTCGGCATCAATATTACGAATTGTAATTGTATCTTTAACCGACTTACCCGGTTCGATCGTGTAATTCTTTTTCGGTACGATGCTTAATGATGCAGACGATTGCGCAGAAACTGGTTGCGCAGGTAATACGGCAGCAAGCGCAGCAACAAGTACAAGCGCAGCTACAGCAATGCTTTGAAAGCGTTTCATTTCTCTTTTTCCCTCACTCATGTTAACTTTTTCTTAAGTATAAGCTGTATTGTACTATTAAAACCGTCCGCTGGCTATATAAGTGATCGTTGTTGTATACACACCGGCACGGAGGTTAGGACTTGAGTTAACAATATAGCTAACGGTGAACTTTTTCATCAAACTTACATTTGGCGAATAGGCCACGACATCACCTGGAACGTACTTGTACATATCAGGTTGTCCGTAGTCAGTGGAAGCGATTGCATTAGCCCACGTCCCCTCTGGGTTTAACCCGACGGCCGGTGAAGTATTTTCAACAAGATTAATACCAAATTGATTCGTACCCGGTTGGCTAGGTGTCGGAACAGTGGGCGCCGCGATCACATTCGTACCGGCCGTTGGTGGCGTACCGTTAGCGGTAATTGCAAACCCACCTGTAGCATTCGTCCCCACTGCCATCTGAGATTGAGCCACCAGTGTTGTTCCTGAATCAAGTTGCCCCATGTCTGTAAAGAAAGTGTCATTTGTATCAGCACAGTTGTCACTGACGTTTTGAGCAAGACAGAAGATCAACATCGGTGGCACTTGGGTTTCAATCCCCACCCCATCTGCAACCTGCCCCTTTACCGAACCGAAGTCAATTTGCGGACCAGATGCATTAAGCGAGGCATGACTTCGCAGACGAATCGCAAATGACTCATTTTGACTACTTGGGTTGACGATATTATCAAAGGTATATGAAGCACCAACCCCAGTAATCACACCGGGCGCACGTGTCAAAACGATATGATTTGTTGACTTCTCAGAGATAGTAAAGCCTGTCTCACCTGTTTGATCTACCAATGTTGCATTAGACACATCGAGGCCTGGTGGCGTTACGCACTCATGATATGGAATCGGATCAATACAGAACAACAGGTTAACTGAGCCGACTGCTGCAGGGCTCATATAGCGAAAAGAAACGGTGTACGATGTCGTAGCACTTGGTTGGCTGCTTTTCATGTAAAGGCTGCGCTCTTGAAAACGCATCGCCGCCGAAGCGGGTGCCACGAAGATAAGAATCGCTAAAAGAAGCGATAATATCTGTTCGAACCACATATAGTGCCACGTAAAGATCGAGTGAATATTTACCAGCCGATGATGCATATGCTGTTATTGTACTAAAGAATGAGCGTTATGCGTAGCTTGCGCCAAATAAAATAACCGGCCCAATCGGACCGGTTATTTTTATCTACTAGATTGTAGTCAAAGTATTAAGAACAAATCTTAGTACTGTGGAGCTGCAAGGTAGTTGATCTTGGTTGTGTATACACCCGCTGGTGTATCTGCACCAATGTTCGCAACATAGCGCATCTTGGCTGTAGCACAGCTAATGACGCTTGTGTTGTTTGAGGCAATCAATTTAGGAATTGTGTTGCTTTCTTTTTCAAAGGCGAATGATGCTGCGTTAGCTTCAGGGTCACCAGTGTTGATCCTACCGATACCATTGCGGTAGTTAGTAGATCGTCCGTCAGTGTCACCGACGTTTACTGTTCCGTCTTCGTCAACGTCGATATAACCTAGGTTTTCGAGTGTTGGGTTTTTGAAACGGTTTGGCTGTCCGCTAACAAGCGCGTTGAACGCTGGGTCGAATGTATCTGTTCCGGCATTAACAAATGCAAGTCCAAATTGTTCTGTACCAGGTGTACTTACTGCTGCTGTTGGACCGATTTCTGCAATTTCGTCACCAACGGTGTTTGCAAGTGTATTACCTGAGTAGTACACAGTTGCTCCACCAGATGAGTTAGATGATAGACGCCAGTATGAGAATACATCATACGCAGTGTCTGTCTCTAGTGAATATTCAGCGTTTCGGTTACCGAGTTGAAGTCGGTTGTCATCCGGTTGAAGGATTGGGTCACAAGTACCGTGAACTTCACCGTTGTCTGCTGTTGTTGCTGGGTTTCCATCATCAACTACGACTGTGTCGCGGTTTTGTGTACCAACTGAGAATGACATGGTTTCCAGTACCTTAGTGGTAATGTGAATCGAGTCAGTCATCACGTTCGCTACTGTTACACCACCATCAATGATGTGTGTGTTTGTAAGCGTTGGTGTTGCTGGAATGTGGTCGTCTGCGTCATCACTATCGTAAGTGTTGATCTTTACGAAGAAAGCATCGTCACCAGGGTTTGTAATGTAGTTAGTTTCATCAGCCTTAAATACAAGCTGAATCTCTGTACCACTTGCTGGCGAAATACCAGTTGCGCTACTCAAAGTAATGAAGTTGTCCTTACCAGAAAGTGCTTCTGAGTGTGTGAGGTCTTCAACGTTTGATGTATCAACTGTCCATACTTCAGTAGAAGGAACGCCAGCTACAAGTACGTCAAAGTTTGTTGTACGAGTTGCACTTGGGAAGTTAACATTTAAGTCACTTTGTTGTGCAGAAGCACTGTCAGCTCCACGGTTTGGTGTACGAACTTCCCAGGCAGAAGTATCTGCGTAGTCAGGGTCGTCAAAGTCAGCCCCGTCTTCTGGTTGTAGTGCGCGTGCGTCACCAGTGTTGTTACCTGGTGCCTGACATTTACCCGCTGCTTCAGTACAGTACTGTAGCGTAAAGGCTTTGATTGGACGGTTGTCCAATGCACTGTCAGTACTTACCTTGAAGGTAAAGACTTCACCAGTTTTCTTACCGTTTGGACCTGAACCTGCTGGCGCATAGTGTCCGCCATCAGGAGTTGGAACTGCAAACGAGTTCCCTGAACCGTCTGTATCCTGGTAACCAGGCGCAGAACTACTAAGTAGCAAAGAACGCTCAGTTAGTGGATTCAATGCGTCGGCGAAAACTGATGCGGCTGGGACGACGACTGCTGCTAAGACAGCAACGGCGACACCAAGCATCGATCCACGTCGAGCAATTGACTTGAGTGTATATGTACTCATGTATCTCCTTATATGTTTATTTTTGATGCCCCTTATATCAGGGGGTACGCGTGTATTTTACCACTAGCAGTATGCAACCGCAATAGACTTTTCTGCTCGCTCTCACAATTCTCTCAGGTTATCCACACCCTGACTAATACGACGGAATAACGACGGCAGCAAAATCACCAGAGTAATGACCGGCTGGCGTTGAGCTTGAGATATTTACGATCATACTTATTGTGTAATCGGTACGTCCAGACTCGGATACGCTTCGGGCTACGACGTCTTCACTGACAAATTTAAATAAGTTTGGTGTTTTGTAGGCAGCTTCAACCATACCAAACTCAATATCATCCGCTGGTACTTGCACTGGAGCAGCGCCAACCCCTGGGGTCGTATTAACCGCTAGGTTGATACCAAACTGTTCAGTCCCCGGCCTTGATGCTACGCCAGTATTTGAGGTTGCTAAGCGATGTTCACCGAACTTTGGCGGTTCACCAATAATTTGTAGTACATACCCCCCGCTTAAATGATTACGAATTTTAACAAGCGTTGTTTTTGTTGCCGTTGCTTCGGTTGTTAAGACACCGAGGTTTGAAGGCCCCGCTTCAATAATCACTTCAAGCACGGGTGTATCGCTTAGTTCTTCATCAAAATTTGCAGTACTTGGATTTACGACCGCCGGACCATCAGTAACAGTACCGATAGAAGTCTGGGCACAATATTGCCCCGAACAACTATCTAGCGACGAGCTGCCACCAAACTGCGAGTCAGTCATTTGATAATTATCTGAATTAGAAGTCTGGGCCTGCACCGAGCTTGCGCCGCCCACAACAATACATGCTGCCACCAGCATGAAGACTCCATATCGCAACAATCCCTGTTTCCGCATAAGCTTTATAGGTCAATTATCACCTACGATCCCCTAAAACACAACTAGCATCACGGCGGTAAATATAGTAAGCTATCGGTAAGCATAAACGTAAAAACACAACATATATATCTACGATGGATTCCGACAAGAACACTCCACCGGCAAGCGACAGCGAGCCAGAGAAAGACGAGACTTTAGAAAGTCAGTCTTCTTCAAGTGAAGATCAAGCTCCGGCCGACGCCCTTAGTCGAACACCCGAAGATCTTGAAATAGAAGAGGCCGCCAACAAAGCCGACACTATCGTCGAAGATGTTGTTGAGAAAAAAGGTTCTAAGTTAAAGCGATTCTTAAAAAAGATTAACGTTTATTTCTTAGTGTTTATTCTTTTAATTATTGCAGCGGCTGTCATGACAACGGTTAACTATCTTAATAGTCAAAAAGTAACCCCAGAACCTTCAATTGCCACCCAAGAACTTACCGAAGATGCTTTGAAGCAGCTCGCTAACACCGACGCCTCAGTTGGTAATACATCACAAACACTTACGATTCAAGGTAATGCCGTTATCGCAGGGCAAACATTAATGCGCGGTAACCTAAACGTAGCCGGCAACTTCCAAACCGGTGGCGCAATCCAAGGACCTTCTATCACCATCTCTGGTTCATCAAATCTAGGTGAAGCCCAAATTAACACGTTGCAGGTCGCGAGCAATACAACCGTTCAAGGTACTACTACACTTCGTGATTTAAATGTTTCGGGCAGCACTTCATTTAGCGGCAATATTATCGCTTCACAAATTACCGTGACTCGCTTGATCATGAGTGGTAACGCAGTCCTAGAAATTCCTAACCACATTAGCTTCACCGGCGCTTCACCAACAAGTGTTGCTAACCAGGGTGTTGTGGGGAGTGGTGGTTCAGCCTCTATTAATGGTTCGGATGCAACCGGTACTGTAAACATTAACACCGGTAACAATCCAACAGCCGGTTGTTTCATTCGCCTCACCTTCCAGCAAGCTTACAGCAATCAACCACATGTCCTTATTAGCCCAATAGGTGCTGCCGCAGGACAAACTCAATACTACGTTGATCGAAACCAAAGCGGCTTTAGCGTTTGCGCAAGCAGCGCTCCACCAGCAAACCAAGTGCTTGGGTTTGACTACTTCATTACCAACTAGAAGATTCTATACGTCGACGAATACAACGACGCGGTTTGCTTTAACATGCATCAATGCACGAGAAATCTTGATTGATTTCTCGCCATCTGGCGTTTGAATCTTAAGAACACACGGGACCAACATACATAAGAAATTATGGTGACGCGGCAAGATATCGAATGGACCGGTTCTGTTAACTGCGCTCACGCTATAACCAAGGCCTTCGTAATAGACCTTAAACGGTGCGTAGACCTTAATCTCAATCGTCTGCTTCTTTGTGCTGATTACTTGCGCAGGCGCTTGCTCATCGCCTTGAGCTGGCAGTTCTGCAGCCGGTAAGACTACGTCGGCCATTAGACAGCCTTCTGTTCAGTGACTGGTTCTGATGTGGCATCAGCTTGAGGCTTCACTTCAGCAGCCTCTTTCGGTGGTGTCTTATCTTTTTCCTCAGTCTTACCAATAATCTCTTCAACACCATTGAGGGTATCTTCCCGGGTCATGTGTTCACCCGGGATTCCAGTTACCTTTTCCATCACATTGAATCGCTGTTTAAAGAATTCAACAAGCAGTTTTGCTTTATTGTAGTCGTCACGGTCTTCAGCCGATAGTTCCGATTCACCAATGATGGCTATAATTCCCTTTAGCGATTCATACTTCTGAAGAATAGCCGTTGCACGGGTTGCCAGGTCATAGTGACGCTCGCCCACAACTTCTGGCGTCAGAAGGCTTGATTTAGAGGCGAGGATATCAACCGCTGGACGAATACCGAGTGCTGCTACCGCACGCGACAAGACAATCGTACTGTCGAGCTCATGTTGAATCATTTGCACGGCCGGGTCAGAAAGGTCATCGGCTGGGACGTAAATAGTTTGAAGTGCCGTAATTGATCCATTGGCATTTGTCGCCAAACGGTCTTGGAAGGTTTTTACATCCGAGAAGACGGTAGGCTGGTAACCACCTTCCGCTGGCGTCTGGTCAATAATAGTCGAGACCTCATTCTTTGCTTGAATGTAACGATACATATTGTCGGCGAAGAGTAGTACGTCTTTCTTTTGATCATCCCGGAAATATTCCGCCAGTGTAATAGCACTCAGACCAATCAAACTACGTTGTACTGGGTTTTCGTTCATCTGCCCGAAGAACATAGCGGTGGTTTTTAGAAGGTCGTTGTCATCGAGTGTTTTGAAAAGTTCATGACCCTCACGAATACGCTCACCAATACCGGCAAAGATAGACAGTGCACTGGAACCAGTTGCAACGTTATTAATAATTTCCATTGTAAGGACCGTTTTACCCACACCGGCACCACCGACGATACCAATCTTGCGACCTTTCACGAATGGCGTAAAGAAGTCGAGCACCTTAAGACCTGTTTCAAGAACATCATCAGTCTTATTCTCAAGGCTCGTTTCCATGAAAGCCGGTGTAAAAATTTGACGCTTGATCATCTTGTCTAAGACCGCTTGATCAAGCTGTGGCTTACCATCAATCGGACGGCCCATTGCATCCCAAACACGGCCAACCATTTCTTCACCAACAGGAATTTCAAGGCTTTTTCCACTACGAAGGACTGCTTCACCCTTTTGGATACTGTAATCTCCACCAATATTCAAACACACAGCCATATCGCCATGTTCAAGTGCACTCACAAGGAGTGGTGATTTCTTTTCATTATCAACATAGAGCATTTCATTAAGATCAGGCATATCCTCATCAAAGCGGACCTTAATAACAAGCCCTTTCAATGTTCGGACAATACCTTTTTTGTATTCTATTTGATCGCTCATTATTCAGCTCCTCCGGCTCGTAGTTTTTTGAGGCCTGACATAGATTCTTTCAACCTGGTGTCGACTTGATTTCGCTTGGCGCGGTTATATTCAGTGTGTAATCCTGTAGCGTTGGCGATCGAACGCTCTTTAGCGGCCGACATAGCTTTAAAACGACTCGCTACTTGCGCTAAACGGCTGTCGTAGATGAACTGTGAAATCGTTAAACGCAGAATAGAATCTTCTAGATAGGCTGCAACGGCATATGAACTTGGCTCGAAAATATACGTTTTTTCTGAAACCATATCATCACCTAATGTCGAAAGATCGACAGCACGACCTTTGCTCGACACAACATCACTTAGGTCCACTTCTTTAATTTCTTGTTGAGAAAGTGAGATGTAGTTTTGGTAGAAAATACGACTCTTGGCGTATTTTTTTGTAATATCCATCAACGGATCAACATTAATATAGTCGTGTTCGGGCAGATCAAAATAATATTGATACTCGACGTGAGCCTGTTTTAATTTGGTTGTTCCGTGGTGACCAATGACCAACACGTCGTTTTTTCGTTCATCGTAGTGTTCTAAGAATTTACGAATTAATCGGTTGTCGATGTCACCACTAAGCCCACCCTTTGCCGTAATGAGAATGAGCAATTCTTTATTGATTGGTGTCTCGTCAATCGCACGACCATAGTTAAACATAACGTCGACACGAATTTGCTTATAGATATTCCAGACTTCATCAAAGAACTGGTTACTAATCAACACTTTATTCTTTGTCTTTGCGATCTGCATACTGCTGATACTTTCGAGTGCAGAAGTAAGACTTACTACAGAACGTGCTGCAGCTTCTTCGGCTTTAATCTCTAGAGGACGTCGCATTACTTCTCACCCTCTTTGGCTTTATCTTCAGGCGCAGGGGCGGGTGCATTAGCTGCCGCTTCAGCACGTTCCGCTTCTTCTGTTTGCTTTCGCTTTTCTTCTTCGGCTTTAGCGAGCTTATCAATTGCAGCTTTCTTAACTTGGTCAATTGTCATAACTTCTGCCTTAAGCGCTGCTTCAAGCTCGTCGTAGTTGCCGTTCATGTCTTTGTCTTCTTTAAGTTTTGCCGCATAGTCACGGACTTTTTCTTTCAGAAGTTCGACGTTAATAATTTCTTCAGGTGCGCTTCCTAACACAATACTCATCAAGAACTGTTGTTCAGCAAAGCTATAAATTTCACCAATGCCTTGGTTCATCAACTTGAAAAGCACCTTACCCTTATCGTAGTCGGCTTGCGCACTTGGGCTTAGTTCGGTACCGAAGTGTGCGTATTCCTCTGCTGTTCGATATCCAGCCAAAGTAAGGTTGAGTTTGTCGGCAAATCCTTTTTGACGCTTATTTTGACCAACACCACCAACACGTGTCACTGAGAGTGCAGTACTGACTGCTGGACGCATCGTATCTTTAAAGATTTTCTCATCAAGGATCCACTGACCATCGGTAATAGACATGATGTTTGTTGGCAGGTACGCAGTAATATCACCACCCGGTGCGTAGACGATCGGGATCAGAGTTTGACTGGCATGATTTGATTCAGTCTTTCCGCCCCGTTCAAGCAAGCTTGAGTGTGTATAGAACATGTCACCCGGATACGAGTCACGACCCGGCGAGACACCAGCGATCAATGAAATTTCACGATAGGCCTGGGCGTGCGCGGTAAGGTCATCGTAGATAACCAATGTATCCATATTCAATTTGTGCCAGAAATATTCACCATGAGCAGCCCCCACATAAGGAACCAAGTAGGTTAGGATCAACGATTCAAATGAGTTTGAAACAACTACCACTGCTTTTTTGAGCGCATCGTTTTTCGCTAAGGTCGTTACGAGTTCTGCGACGTCGTGTTGGCGCTTTGCAATCAAAACGTAGATGACCGTAATGTCGGTATTCTTCTGGTTAATCGCTACCTGGGCAGCAAGTGCTGTTTTACCAACTTTACTGTCACCAAGCATCGCCATACGCTGGCCGCGCGCGAGTGAATATTCAAGATCTAAGATTGCGACACCTGTTTCAACTGGCGTATCAAGGAGTTCACGTTCATATAGCATCGGTGCCGAGTGGAATACGTCCCACTCTTGATCAGGTACAATCTCACCCTTACCATCAATCGGCTCACCGAACACATTCACTACGCGTCCAATAAAGTTTTTTCCAACTGGAATCGTAATATCGTTTGCTTCGATCACACAGACCATGCCAATTTTTAACGGTGATGGGTCTAACTTCATCACAACAACATGGTCTTCAAGCACTTGGTGTACATACCCACGGGTATCATCTTCGAAGCGAACGGTTGCGTGCACGTTAGTCGGGTGCAAGCCTCGGATACTGACCATAAATGAATCAATACCAATAATCTCACCAACAGGGTTGTTAGCATCAACTAATTTTTGATAGACATTACTTGCTGACACGAAGTGACTCCAGTTCTTGAACCAGGACGTCGTGGTGACTATCAACAGTCGCACGCAAACTTAAATCATGGATATGGTTTGGTGTTCGTAAATAGACACCAGCAACAAGCGCCGGTTGCAACCCTATAGCAAGTACCGCCCGAGGATTGATCGATGAACGAACCCAGGCCGTTAATTGCTGTAGACTTTCAATGTCAGCGGTGACTGCAAATGTCATATGAATGACAGGTACACTCTCTTTTAATATTCGTAATTGCTTCACCAAATCGGTGCTTTGATTACTATTTTCAAGCGTAATTTGATTCTGCTGTAAAAAATCCGCTAGTTGCTCGGATACAGTTGGCCTCGGTTGTTCGGCAGACCCTGTTTTTGAACGAACAGAAGCAGCGGTTAATTCATTATCAACCCGTTCTACCTCGGCAACTAAGCGCGAGACATCAATTTTGGTCACCACACTTGATGGCAACACAAAATCAGCCTGTGTTTTTACGGCAACTTCGGTCATAGTTTCATATCGTCCACAATTGCTTGTTTGTTGGTTTCCATTTGCTGAATAATTGAAGGGAGTTGCGCCTTAAGATCAAACTGGTCACCCAAAGCACCAAGGATATAGTGCTCGACGACCTGCGCCATATTACTTTCGAAGCTTGTCACTAGTGCTGATTCTTGGGCCTCAACATTTTGTTTCATAGTTTGCTCTAATTGAGCTTGTTGTTCTTGCAGTGATTTCACACTGGCATTCAATGCATCGAGCGCCGCTTCTTGAGTAGTCTTCACAACATTCATGCGAGACATGTTTTCTTCGAACAAGCTGTTCATCATCAAGCTTTGGTTAGAGATACTCTTTTGAAGAGTTGCCCCTAGTTCCTCATGTTGGTCTTGGAGTGACTTGGCACTTTCGTTAACGGCAGCAAGAGCGATGTCTTGGGCTTCTTTCGCGGCTTTTGTATATTCAGCAAATTGCCCATCGAGTTGAGTGGTGACGTATTCTTTAAGATAGGTAGTAACTTGGGTGAGGGTTTCATCAAGTTGAGCGGTCAAGTGCTCTTTAAGATCGACTTTCACCTGCGTGACAGCAGTATCAAGATCTTGCTTAAATAGTTTTCCGTTTTCGTTAATTACTTTTTCAAAGTACCAACGACCGTGGTTACGAAGTTCTTCACGAAAATACTCATCAAAAAAGTGCTCTTCATCAGCAATAGCCTCATCTGTCGATGTGTTTTTCGATGTTTGTTTATGCTGGAATAATCCCATAGTTGCCCGCCCTATTCTCGTGTCACAGTTTCAATAATAAATATACCGCAAATAGACCAATAATTAAAATCAATATACTGGTCAGGATCACTTCTACCAACGCCCTGAAAATTGATTTTCTCGACATTGGATTACGCCCAATCGAGATCACCCCATTTCGAATACCTGAATACACGATGACGATTGCTGCAATGATGCTGATGATCGCAATCGCCATACTAAGGTAAATGCGAATCGGACTTACTTCTTTTTCTGCAATCGCCTGGCCGACACGCTGCAAAGGCTCTGGTACCTTCACGGTTGTGCTGATCTCGTTTGGATTACGGCGGATGTCGATGGTTACTGGTACCGAACCAAGCTTCACCGTCTTCGTGTTGCCGTTTTCATCTTTGAGTGTTGTAACGCCTAGTGTCACCCCTTCACCGTCAAAAGATTCATTAGCACGACCGAAGACAGTCTTATCTTCAACACTTGCTTTCATCGCTACACCGTTAGCTGATGACAACGTAATATAATCTCCGGCTTTGATTGCGCCACCCTGTGTACTGACTAGCACATTATACGTACCAGATACGGCGACGAATACTTCATTCTCAAGGTCGGGGTTGGTAATTGTTAATGGCAATAAATTGCGATCAACCGCAACACCAAACATATTCTGAAGTTCAGATTGAGTAGCAATCTTTACCTTATTCGTATCTTTGCCGGTTAAACGAACAATCGTACCGGTGCTGATCGGTGTTTCAGCCGCATAGCCTTGTACGCTTGTACCCTGGCCAGACTGTGCATACACAGGGGCGACAGCAGCAATAGCTACGCCGACAATAACAGCAAAACTAAGAACAATCCGTGCGATCTTCACTGTTTGTTTACCACTCCCCACGCACCCAATATGCGTTTGGGTTAATTATAGCATAAGCATTGCCTAAGAATCGTAGCCAAAAAGTAACGATTTACAGTATAAAAATATTGTTTAAAAAAGGCCGAAATGCTACAATAACGACAAGCTTTTTGATGGCACCACACATCTAAGTGAAATAAACATTTTGTACGCATCTAACAGATGTAGAAAAAACAAAAAATAGATAATGTGGTGTCACCTGTCCACTCGTATTAGGATTATTCGTGCGTTGCGATTCGTAACGTTCGTCATGCTATTCGCTGTATTAATTACAGCGCTATTCCTAAGTGTTATTTCACGCGCGGCTCCTGGCGCAAACCAAACGATTGGTTTCCAGGGGCGGCTTCTCGATTCTAGCGGTGCTGTTGTTGCCGACGGATACTACAATATTCAATTCAAGATTTATCAAGACGGAAGCGGCAACGTCGCCGGTAACCCTGATGGCACACTCCTTTGGACCGAAAGTTACATTAATGACCACAGCACTACTGGTGCAGTGAACGTAAAGAACGGTTCGTTCTCGGTTAACCTTGGTTCACTTAACCCATTCGGCAACAAGGTTGATTGGGACCAAAGCACCTTATGGCTCTCTATGAACGTCGCCGGTAGCGCTATTCACTGTACGACTTTCGGAAGCGGCCCATGTGCAGATGACGGCGAAATGCTTCCAATGAAACGACTTACCGCGACACCATACGCAATGAATGCTGGCGCCGTTAATGGTAAGACTGCGGCCAACTTCGTCCAACTTGCCCAAGGCGTCCAAACGGATGCAACTAGCAACTCGAGCAGTATCTTCATTAATAAAACTGGCACCGGTAACCTTGCACAACTTCAAAGTGCTGGCGCTGATGTACTTACCATCAAAAACACCGGTGACCTCGCATTTGGTAATAGCACTAACCACTCAATCAGCATTGAAACAGCCGCCACAGATACCGACGGCCGACAACTTGCTATTAGCGGAGGCAACGGCGGATCTGGCAGCGGCACAAGTGGAGGCGACCTCATTCTTCAAGGCGGAAATGCAGGCGGAACAAACGGTGATGGTGGAAATATTTCTATTGATGCCGGCAGCGTTACAGGATCAGGAAGCGCTGGTTCAATCGCTATTGGTTCAAGCAATGCTGGTTCGATTACGATCGGAAGCAACACAATTGCCGCATCACAAACTATTAGTATCGGCACAAACAATACCGCCGGCAGCTCTACTGATGTCGCAATTGGCTCTGGTGGCTCAGCGGCAAGTGGTACTACCACCATTAAGGCAAAGAACGCTGTAACGATTGAAACAAATGGCACAACTCGCGCAACCTTCTCTGATACTACAAACACTGTCTACTTCGGTAACGGTGTTTCTGCAGCTACCCCAGATGACTCAACCCTCCAGGGTACAAATAGCTCAACAGCTGGTGTTGCTGGTGGTTCGTTAACAATCCAAGGTGGAAACGCCAGCGTCAGCGGCTCAGGTGGAAACATTATCCTTAGCGGTGGTACTGGCAGTGATGCAAATGGACTTGTCGTTATTAGCACGCCTACCTTCTCTACAGTGACAAATGACGCCAACTGTTACACAAACGGTGCAGTGGTTGAAAGCAGTTGTACTGTGACTGCTTCTAGTATTAATAACTCAGCAGCCGTTATTGTTGGATTTAGTACATCAGATCAAACTGCCACACTTCCAGACCCAACTAATCAAACCGCCGGACGTGTACTTTACATCACCGCCGCAAACACTTCTGAGGCGTTTACGCTTGCAGTTAACAGTGGCGCAACGGCAAACCAAATTCCAATGAAAAAGAATGTTACAACAACCTTATTCTGGAATGGCTCTGACTGGACCGTCGCAAGTGGCACCGCGGCATCATCGAACGACCTTCCATTATCACTCAATGGCACCGCTGCAGAGAACGCCATGAACATTCAAGTTGGTAACGGGGTGGCTGATAGCGAAACGACACTTCTAACCGTTGATAAAGCAGCTGATGCACCGGCCGCTCTGGATAACGAAGCCCTGCTTGGTAGCATGTACTACGACACAACACTCGGTAAATTACAGTGTTATGAAGCCAAAGGCTGGGGATCTTGTGGATCAAGCCCAGACGTCTTTGTCACAATTAGCCCAGAGTACACTGGTGCCGTCACAAATGGTACTGGTATCGGAAGCATGACTTCAGACCTCTGTTCTGACAGCCTCAACATCAACGATGGTAGTTCATCACAACCAGAAATCTGTGGTGAAAACGAAACATACAACTTCTACAACTGGACATCAGCACAAGCGACTGCCCAAACCAAAGATATCTATGTTACCTACCAACTTCCTGCAACCTTTAAAGAATTTGCCGCAGGATCAACATCGCTCATGGGACGAACCGACAGCGCTGATTCGAACGTCTCATACCGCGTCTACCGCAATAATAGTGAAACAGGCTTAACTGCTTGTGGTTCAGCCGTTGCAGTATCGACAGGGCTTCAGACAACCTGGCAGAAGGCATCTGCGAGCGGTACGTCTGATCCATCTACGTGTGAGTTTGAAGCAGGTGATAGTGTTGTCTTTAGAATCAGCATGACCGCACAAGACGATGCGAATGCTTACGTGAGCAACCTTGGATTTATCTACAGCAATAAATAATCTCTATTTCAGCTATTCCACTCATGCTAAAATAACAGGAGTAGTAACGCATATATAGCGAACGGGAAATAGAGAGACGAGTGTGAATAAGGGCAAGAAAACTATCCTTGTTGTGATCATTGCTTTGGCAGTAGCTGCTATTATTGCAGGGATTCTTATTGTTCGCAGCAACAGTGCAAATAAAGACGGTATGCTCTTAAAACTCGATTACCAGACAATCCTCCCGAGCGGCAAAACCATTACCAACCTTGGAGGCTGGCAACGCGTCAGTCCACCAGAAAGCGATCCGGTGTACGCTTATACCGACACAATAAAAGGAGTGTCTGTCAGCGTTAGCCAACAACCACTCCCCGATTCATTTAAAGATGATGCCGATACCCAGGTAACTGATCTTGCAAAGAAGTTTAACGCTACCGCCCAAATCGATAGCGATGGCGTCATTGTCTACATCGGTACCTCTGCTAAAGGTCCACAATCTGTGATCTTTACAAAGAACGACCTGTTAATACTGATTAAATCTCAGCAAAAGATTAGCGATACCGACTGGGCGAACTATATCGCCTCACTTACATAAACCTGTTAGTTAGCGTTGAACTTGTCGATTGATTCAGCGACTTTACCGTCAGCTTTGAGGTTTTCGTAAAACAATACTTGATCTTTAGAGATGATCATTTCGTCTTCAGGACCGTGGATTTCGTCACCAAGTTTGATGATACGAACATTACTTTGGTCAACAGAGGCTTGCTGAGGGTTTTCAGAGTCTGTCTCACCGCTTTGTGTTTGCAGGTAATACACATCTGTTAAACGAAGGTATTCGTTGTTAAATGATTGCAATTTACCGAAGTATACTTGGCCATTCGTAAAGAAGACGGCTTGGTATTTACTGCCGTCGATGCCAGTGCCTGCATTTTGAAGCTTTGATACTGCGAACCAACCAATAAGCGCTAAGAGGATAATACTCGCAATAATAATTGGTAGTTTAAATCGTCGCTTTGGTGCTGCATGCTTAGGTGCATGATGCGAAGGAGTCGGTGCGCGGTGCACCGGTGTTGGTTCTTCACGAGTTGGCTGAGGAACCTCTTGTTGAGGCTGAGCTGGCGCAGGCCTGCTTACTGTTCGTCGGTCTGCCGGTGTAGGCACGCGAAATGGGCTTCCGTCCACCATATCTAATTCTCCAAATTACCTATTCTTACTCGATCTATCATAGCATAAGGGTGTTAACCCCTACAATTTACTGACCTTTTTTAAGAATTTTTTCACTGCCGCCTCGCTCACCCTGCCAGCACTTAAGCGTTCAATCTTATTAAATGGTAAGTTCATCACAAACATAAAATTATTTGCCGTGTTAGGTTGGCGAATGAGCAATAAGAACTTTCGAGCACCCGCTAGTAATGCATAAACCGCTTTTCCTAGCCAGTTTGCATACTGCAATTGCGCAATCGTATCGTCCATCCGTAGCTGCTTACGGTGAGGCCATGTTGCTTTTGTCAGTTTGCGGCCAAGCAGTGTCTCAAACTCCGTTCCGCTAACGTGCTGTACTTTTGCGTCATAGTACGACGGAAGTGCCGCAGAGTTATAAGGATTTTTAGCCTTTTCACCAGCCACCGTAACAACTTGTGCTAATTGAATATTCTTAATCGAAGCACCCACTTGAACTTCATACTCACCTGGTTCGGTTGTCCATCGATTAATTGCTACGTTAAAGTACGCAAAGGCATGCTTATCAAGTAACACTTCAACCTTGCGAGCTTCACCCGGCGCAAGATAAATCTTTGCAAAGCCTTTTAATTCTTTACTGGCCCTAAAAATATCTGACTGCTTCGCACGAACGTATACCTGGGCAACTTCTTCGCCGGCAACAGCACCGGTGTTTGTAATAGTAAATCGGACCTTGTTGTCTTTGACGGTTAAGCCACTATATGCAAAGGTTGTATAAGAGAGACCAAATCCAAAGGGAAAGAGTACAGGAATGTTTGCTGTCTCATAATAACGATAGCCTACAAAGATTGATTCTTTATGTTCTGCCGTTAATTCTTTACCAGGGAAATAACTAGCTGACGGAACGTCTTTGTAGTGCAGCGGGTAAGTCACCGCAAGCTTACCGCTAGGATTACTTGCTCCTGTCAAAACATCAACAACCGCTGCGCCTCCTCCTTGACCGGTGAGCGAGCTATGAATAGCCGCATTAACATTTCGAATAAATGGCATTTCAATCGGTGACCCGCCCGATAACACAACAATGACATTTTTATGAATCTGCGTTAATTCATTCACTAAGCGCAGTTGGTTTGCCGGTAAGCGCATGTGTGGTCGATCAAGACCTTCCGCTTCAGCGGCTTCATTTAGACCCAAGAATAGTAAAACGACATCTGCTTTTTTCGCCTCACGAATAGACTGGTGAAGCAACCAGCTACTGCGGCGACCAAATCGGCTATACCCTTGAGAATATCCCACAATCGAAAGAGAGCTGTCGCATAAGTTTTCATAAGCCGTTTCAAGTTGAGTTGGATTCACCAGTGAACTCCCAGCTCCTTGATAGCGCGGAACAACCGCAAAATCTCCAATTACGGCAATCTTTGTTTTAGGTGCTAGTGGCAGAATATTATTGTCATTTTTAAGTAACACGATAGAACGTCTTGCTGCTTCAATAGCAAATCGATGATGTTCGCCGAGTTTTACTTTTGGTGGTATCTTCAATGCATCGGTTGTATCGAATGTCAGCTTTAGCAAATCATCAACACTCTTGTCGATGATTGATTCGTCAAGCAATCCCTTTTCGACAGCTTTCGTTACTTCACGATTTGTAATGCCGTGTGTTGTTGGCATCTCTAATTGATTACCAGCAATAAGCCCGGCGACACGATCATTGTTACCACCCCAGTCAGTGACGGCCACTCCGTCAAACTTCCATTCTTTATACAAGATGTCTTGCATCAAGTGGGTGTTCTCGTTCGCATACTGACCGTTCACTTTGTTATACGCAGTCATAATGGTACGCGGCTGCGCTTCAGTCACAACATGACGAAACGCTTCAAGATGAATCTCTCGTAGTGCTCGTTCATCAACAACTTCATCAATCGACATACGCATATGTTCTTGGCTATTAACGGCGAAGTGTTTTGGCGAAGCACCGATACCATTTGATTGAATGCCGTTCACCGAAGCTGCGGCAAGCCTTCCTGTTAAAAACGGATCTTCAGAGTAGTATTCAAAGTTACGACCACCCAGAGGGTTGCGAACAATATCAAGTCCAGGCCCAAGTACCACACTCACCCCTTCGTGAGCAGCTTCTCGGCCAATCAATCGGCCAACTTCTTCAACTAATGTCACATCCCAGCTATTAGCTAACGCTGCAGCTGTCGGAAAACAGGTCGCAGGAAGGCTGGCGTTTAACCCAAGGTGATCCGCCTTACCGCCTTGTTTACGAAGTCCATGGGGACCATCTGTAACCATGATCGAAGGAATACCAGCGCGTTCGATCGCTTGCGTATTCCAGAAGGTCGCACCAGAAAGCAGCGAAGCTTTTTCTCCGAGCGTTAACGTGCGAATCAGGTCTTTATATTTCAACATGTCTTAGAATGAATCTGTCTGTAATACATAGTAAAGAATATTGTGCGATGCGCTACGCATTGCGTTTAGCGTTCCGGCACGATCTTCTTTTAGGTACTTCTTTAATTGTGCTTCAAAAGTGTTATCGCCGATGAAATCAATCGGTGCGGCAAGCATTAAATCGTTTCCCGATTCAACAGCTTGTAGGGCATCAAAGTGATCACCCTGTCCGGCAATGCCAGCATCGGTAATAACAAATCCTTTAAAGCCCCATTCATCGCGTAATACATCATTAAGAAGCGGCTTGCTTCCACCGGCCCAAATTGCGCCGATACGGTTAAAGGCTGACATCGCACCATGTGCGTCACCTTCTTTAACCGCAATTTCAAATGGCTTTAGGTACAGCTCACGAAGCGATTGTTCGGTTGCCCAGGTATACAAACCAAATCGTGCACGGTTTGTTTCTTGGTCATTAGCGGCATAATGCTTAATGATGGCAATAGTCTGTGTTGACTGTAAGCCTCGTGTGTAAGCAGCGCCGATCTTACCGGCGATAAGTGGATCTTCAGAGTAGTATTCAAAGTTACGACCACCTAATGGTGAACGGTGTAGGTTAAGCGAAGGCGCATAGACAGCATCAACATCAAAGCTTCGCGCTTCTTTACCCATCGACTGCCCTACCTCTTCAGCTAGTACATCATTCCAGGTCGCCGAAAGGTTAGCCGGAATTGGATAGGCTACAGTTGACCATGCACCAAGGAAGTTACGGATACTTGCCGGACCATCAAACATTGTTGTTCGTGGTACGCCAAGACGATCGACCGCAACCGTCCAGTAGCCGCCGTTACCAGTAAGTTCTACCATTTCTTTATCGGTTAATTGATCAAGGAACGTTGTCCATTTCGGATCATCGTAGTCTAAGCCGCGAAGCTCGGCCAATTGGATATTGTTCTTTGCGCCAGTCACTGGTTCAGCTTCGGTGCTTGGTTGGTGCACGTAATCAGAAGCTTTAACATATTCAGGGAGAAGTAAATCTCTAGCAGATGGCGCGGTTGGCTTTGTAGCATCAGGATAGCTGCGAGAGAGATAATTGTTGCTTCCTCGCGCATCATCAAACCGGTTCGTGATTTCAGTATTTGTGACGTCATCATTCTTAATCACCAAGACACCAGGTTGTGTGTAGTTGAAGGTCGAGACGACTGTTCGAACATCTCGCGCGATTGATACTTTATACGAACCGGCATCAAGTACCCAACCCTTTGCAATCTTATCGTCATACGATGCCATTGAACGAGTATCAAAAGTGACCGTTACAAGATCAGACTCACCGGGCGCAAGCAGCTTACTCTTGCCATAGCCACCAAGAACAATTTCAGGTTTCTCGATACCATCTGCCGTAAATGGTGCAGTGTAATACAACTGAACCACATCTTTACCGGCGTACTTTCCTGTATTTGTTACTTTTACCTGAGCGGTAATTGTTTTGTCATTAGCAGTTGTCTGTACTGTTTCCCAGGCAAAGTTGGTATACGAAAGTCCATAGCCAAAAGGATACTGCACAACCTTGTCGTATTCAGCATCGCTAATAAAGGTATCGTAGTAACGATAGCCAACATAGATATTCTCGAGGTTATTTACAAAATAACGACCAGCCGGCTCACCGCTTGCATCGACGTATTGGAAGTCACCAGTATTTGCGACTGCAGGGTTTGATGAAATTTCATAAGCATAGGTATCAGTTAGGCGACCCGACGGTGTTACCTCGCCAGTAAGAGCGTTCGCGATTGATCGAACACCGATTTCACCCGGAGCACCAACCCAAAGTACGGCATCGATATTTTCAAGCTCTTCAACAAAACCAAGCTCCATCGCGTTGGTTGTATTAAGAAGCACAACGACATGCTCGAATCGGTTATTAAGCAGCTCAATTGTTGCTCGCTCATCTTTTGATAGCTTTAACTCTTCAGGTTTGAAATCAATTGTTTCGGTTCCAGAACGTGAGACAACGTAGAGTGCAGTATCAGAATGGCCAACAGCCTCTTCTAATACATCGCTTGGGATATTAGTAACGGGCATTTCTGTTCGAGATGACGGAATAAAGCCTGCAATACTTGGAAGTAATGTATCAAGTAATGATTTACCCGGTTTTTTAAAGTCTTTTGTCGACACCTCGCCCGTCGCGTTGTAATTACTGTATACATTAAATAATCCCTTGTCATATGAGATGCCGGCGGTGTTAAAGGCATCAAATAGACTCGTCGTTGCGCTACTCGCAATACCACCAGCGCCACCACCACCATAGACAGGATTAGCGGCACCCGCACCAAAGACACTAATTGCATGATTTTTAAGCGGCAGTGTTTCATCTTCGTTTCGCAGTAGCACCATACCCTCATCCATTACCTGTTCGGCAACTTGTAATGATTGAACACGTGCCGTATGCTGTTCGGCCGTAAGCGGGCGCGTTGCCGTCCATACCCAGCTTGCGAACGAAAGTCCAACCCAAAGGACGATCGCGATCAAAATCGCTAGTTTATATTTACGATGTTGTAACTTTTTAAAGTGTTTGTAGCCTTTTTTTTGGGCCTTGCGAAGTACTGGATCTTGAAGCTTAAGAATTCTTGTCTTCCAAGCTTTAGTTTCTTTTCGATCTTTCTTAAGGAGTGCAAATTGTTCTTTAAGCGGCAAGCGCCAACGTGCTTTACGAGCAACTTTCAGCAGTGCGTATCGCTCTTTTGCTTTTTGTTTATACCCTTTAACCAACGCTCTGTATTTTTTGCTCACAGTAGTGTAGACCCCAATTATATGTAGCGCTATTATAGCATGAGCGGTATCAGTTTTACCTCAGAACCGAACCTATTGTTCGCGCGTTTGTTCTATTAGCTGGCTAAGGTTTTCGTTAATAAGGCTATCAACATTCGCACCAGGTGAAACTGGAATATGAAAAGTAGTCGTAAAGTCGGCCTGGGCATCGTGTTCAATCCCCTCAACCATATCAACCCCTGCATGTGTTAGCTCGATGCCAACATAGATACGGGCATCAGCCGTTGCACGTTCACGTGATTGTACATATCCCTTATCGATTAAGAACATAAATGCATTTAAGATATCCGTCGGCGCATTATTAATGCTCAACAAATTACTCGTAAGCCACTTTTTGTCGCTCGTTAAAGACACTCCGCCAGTCTTCTTATTGATGAATCCCAATTGGCGGTATCGCATCGTCAAAGGAACGGTGCGTTGCAACTGGTAAAAATACAATAAGATCTTCCCCGCAGTCTCTTTAATAGTCATTCTCGTGCTCCTGAATTATCTCGGCCATGCTTCTCTTTACTGTCAGTATACACTCTGAAGAGCCATCTCAACAACGGTAGACTTTATAAACACGAACCTACTCGCGGTGATGGACTACCGGCAGTCACCATATAACTCAAATCTGTGTACTGTCGATGGGAGACGCTAATACAGTAATTTGGTTCGACAGTTGATGAAATGGGTGTAGGTAAGGTTTCTTTTTGCACGCCCGACCACTGATTCGCCCAGGGATCCCAAAAAGAATTAATCGGCCATCCACCCCCACTTGAGGTATATAGTACGATTAATGTCGTATAAAAATTCCTAATAACATCCTGCTTGTCAGTCCACCAGTTATCGTACGGAACGGTTGCCAAGTAATCGGTGATTTGAGCCTTTGTAACCGGTGTTGTCCAAGTTTTTGTATCCCAGCCTGTAATCTGCAGGCTATCCTCTTCGATATCATCCCCGCAGGACATCACGATCGAACTCGTCTCCGATCCATCTCTTGAATGAATGGTTGAATAATTTGCATCTTGTACCAGCTGCTCACAGTAGGTATGTAATAGTACACCGTGCTGCACGTTTGTAAGCGGGCCGTATTGTTTGTTACTAAGTGGTGAATAAGTGATCGCTAGTTCTTTTGGTACTTTGAAAGAACTCGGCAGATGCGTAAGTGTTGTATTGCCGTTTTGCATAATAGCCAGAGCAGTCGCACTTCCCGCACCCTTGGCCGTACTTACTACTTGGGCTGCGGCTGCCTTTTTCTGAATACCATTATAAGCAACTAAAATAATAGCTGCGAGAATTCCAATCACAACAACGACAATCAAAAGCTCGACTATCGTAAATCCCGAAAAAGTACGTCCCCACCGTTTCATTCTTATGCTCATTATACGCAGTATTGTAAGAGTTGATATACAGTAAGTACTATGAATATTCCAGGTGGTACTATCCACACACTCCCTAAGGACTTAAAACAAGCATTAGCTAAACATACGTCCGCACTTATTGCTTGGAACGATATCACTCCGCTTGCGCGTAATGAATGGATTTGTTGGGTTGAGGGCGCCAAGCTTATCGAAACACGAAAACGGCGCGTGGAACGAACACATACTGAACTCGTTGAAGGAAAGCGTCGACCATGTTGCTGGCCAGGATGTATCCACCGAGAAAAGAACGGAAAGTAACTACTTACTTTTCGCTTGAGCGAACATATTTTATCGCGAGCATTGCGCTAATAACAGTAGCGACAATCGCGACAATACCAGCCATCATAAAATTAAAGAGTGTTATCGCTTTATTCGCACCCGTATTTGGTGCTCCTACGGCTGCAGCGCCAGATGATGTGTCGCCTGACGTATCTTCATCTTCATCACCGGCGATAAACGGCAAAGCTGATGCTGTAGCATTTACGCCCATACGCAGTACCGGCAGATTTATACCGTCGAAGTACCAGACAGCTGAGTTATCCCATATGACATCATCGTCTTGTGTGAATGGTCGATTACTATAATCAATGAAATAGCCTGAATCAGAAATTGCAGTACAAGCAGGTGACGATTGAGTTTCGCCGTCATCACAGATAGCTTGACCGGTCGTGTCACTATCGTAATAGTTCTCAGCAAATTGAGGGTTGTTAAACGCATCGCCTACAAACCCTGAACCATTCGACACTTCACCAACACCGAATGAATCATTGATATACGCCGTGTTGTAGGTTCGTCCTGCGAATGAACCGCTTACCCCATTTGGTGAAGTCACAGAACCACTCGCATACGTACGGTCGATTGTGCCTTCAAAGATTTCACCAACAAAGCCACCAATGGCATTACCGTCAGTCGTCACATTTCCGGTTGCATACGAATCTGTAATTTCATTGTCAGCATTGCTAAACAGCACTCCGACGAATCCACCACCTACGGCAGTGTCGACATGAACGTTTCCGGTCGCATAGGATTCACTAACCTTACCGCCCTCAAGAGACCCAATTAACCCACCGCCGTACTTACCATCTTTCGATGCATCTTCTGCTAGATTGGCATCAATATTTCCGGTTGCAAAAATGCGCGATGCCGTGCCACCGTTCATCATACCTATAGCTCCACCAATAAACTGACCACCGTCTATATTTGAACTTGATGAAGAGTTGGTAATAGATCCACTATTCATAACACCAACTAATCCACCGATAACCTTACCACTCCCCTTAACAGGTCCAGCACTTCGTGAATCGACAATAATTCCTTCAGATAAGTATCCGACAAGCCCACCACCTTGTTCACCGTAGCGCGCCCATACACAGTCGCCAGGACTACAGTCATTATCTGCCGTTCCAATGTTAAACGTAGTATTTGTCAGTGTACCCCGATACATGAAACCAATAATTCCACCGACGTAGCCGTATCCTTTGACGATAGAGTTGGTGACGTTAAAGTTTTGAATTGTTGCATTATCGGTATATCCAAAGACACCAACATAGCCCTGGTCTTCGCTGTTGTAAGGGTTTGTACCCTGATCATCATCTGCACGTAGGATTGTAATATTATCAACAGTAAATCCATTTCCATTTAGGCTACCCGTAAATGGCGCATAGTCGTTATCACCGACATAGTCACCGTATCCAATAGGAGTAAACCCGCGACCGCCGTCCCAATCAGCAGTCTCAGTACAGTCGATGTTTGCCGTTAGTACGTAGTGCGCAGTAGGATCTTGATTCATAGCCTGGAATCGTTGGCAGTCGCTTACTTGATATGGTGCTCCGACACTTCCGTCACCAGCATCAAACGTTGCAAGAGAAGTGGTAACAGCAATATTTTTAGTTGCTACCGAAGCAAGCTGCCCAGGCGCACCATATTCGACGACATATCCGTCAATCGTGGTTTCTGTACAAGGCAAATCATTCCACAATCCTGTACCACCAGATAGGAATTGTGTACAGTCTTCATCACCGGCGTTGTTCGGTTCATCACCTGGCGCCCAGTTAGCATACTCACCGTCAACGGTTGAGCCATCGGTACCGCCTGCCCAAAATGAAGTTCCTGTTTCTGGGCCCGTTACCCATTTCCAGTCATCTTCGGTCTCGACGTCACTTCCACCCATCCAACCAGCACCTTCAAGGCGCTCTGTTACAAAGGCATTTTCTTCAGCAGAAGTAATAGTTGCAAGATACCCAGTTAATCCATCTCGTGTTCGCGCAGCCGCAGCCGCCTGAGCAGCAACCCAGTCGACACTGTTATCAGCAACAAATTCATACAAGTGATTGTTGCCCGGATAATAGACAACCCCTTCACCCACTAATGAGATTTCAATCGTGTCAGACCCAACTGACTTACCGGTGTAGGTAGCAGTCGCAAGTGCCGTGTTAATATCATTAACCGTACCATTAAGTGTCACGGCTTTACCTGAGGCACTTTTAGTAATTGTTACGCCGGTGGTCGGAGAAATACCGATCGTACCGTTTGAAGCGCGTAGATTAACAGGAATCGTAGGGTTTCCAGTTGCACTTATCTGCAACCCAGTGATTGGTTGACCCACGTACACATTGCCGCTAATTGATGATGCACCTAAAAGTGATTCACCGGCCGCGTTGGCCTTTTGATTTACAATTTGTGACGCAATAAATGCAAGCGCAACTAATAGTACTGCACCTGTAGCAAATAAATATTTTTTTGTATTTGAAACTCTAATCCCAATCATTACACAACACCCCTCACATGGTTCTTATGCTTGAGTATATATTGCGAGAGAGACTTTGCATAGGAGCAAGATTACGTAACAAGTTCAGTAAAAACAACCAGCCGATCAGAGTACGTACTTTGCGTATTATTCCAAGACCCTTGGCATGTCACTAGATTCAAATGCGCCTTGCCATCATCTGACCTAAATACGTCTGTCGCGTCTTGATCAGGTGTGTACATCGCACTACGAATAACCTTAAACTGCTGCACTTTTCCATCTTCACCAATGGTCGATACGACATCTCCGGCTACTAACTTGTTCAGGTCATTAAATACTGAAGCAACACCGTTTTTCCACCCATAATGCCCCGCGATAACTGCGCTACCTTCTTCACCTGGCTTAACACCAAGCTGATACCAAGCAACCGCTTCCGGGTTTTCATCAATATCCATATCACCAAGCGCATTCAATCCCACGGGATTAATTACGGCTGCAACATTTATGCTATCGATTTGTAACTGGATTGGGGCAAGTGCCGGGGCAACGGTTCGTGTCACAACTGGCGTTTTAGCGATTGTAGGTGCAGGCGTAGAAGTCGCCGTCAGTGTTGGCACGGGTTTGTACTTAGGAATCAATAAGTAAAGACAGATGAATGTAACACACAGAGAAGTTAAAGCGATCACAGCAGAAATAAAAACTTTCCGTACTATATGTCGCTGCTCGTGATACATAGCGCTAGCCTATTTGTTTGATCGTTTCTTTTGCACGATGTACATAAGAATCAAGCCAACTGAAATCGAGAGAATCGAAAGTGCCATCAATAAAGCATATTGACCGATCATTTCACCTGTATTTGGAAGGCCGGGGGTGACATCTTCGGTATCATTACCTTCACAGATTGGGGCAGTAATCGTGTCATTAATAAGAGTGACATTACCATTACGTGCAAGTAATCGTCCTTCAATCGTTGCGCCGTCGGCAACGGTGATTGAGGTTAGTGCAAGAATTGTTCCAACAAAGTTAGCTGTTGTGTCAATCGAGGCACTGTCAACTCGCCAAAAAACATTACATGCTTGGGCACCGTTAACAAGAGATACTGTACTTCCCGATCCAACCGTAAGACCAGTTCCGCCAAATGGAGCTTGGAAAATAAATACTGAAGAAGGATCATTTTGACCATCAAGGACAAGTGCGCCTGCACCCGCGGTGATACCTAGCGTGGTTGAGCTCGAATCATAGACACCAGCAACAAGTGTTGTTCCACCTAGTTCTGTTGGAACGGTGGTAAGCGGCGTACGACCAGCTGCATCGTTGTACGCAGTGGTTAAATTATTTTTAGCAGTAAGGAGCAAGGGTGAATTTGTTTCACGACACGGGAGTGGGCCAGTTGCATCAACTGAGTAGATCGTACCCGAGACTTGAGAACAAGTTAACCCAATACCTGCACCACTTGCCGGGCTAAGTCCAACATTTCCATTAATAACCGAGGCATTCCCAGCATCGGTAATGTTTGGTGTTCCTGAAAGGATCGCAAAAGGCGATGCCGAGCCAAGATTAACAGTTGCTTGTGCAGCCCGCGCTACCCCGTTGTTTATTGCAAATAATGTCAAAAATACAGTTAAGATCGCAAAAAATGCGATCAATGGTAAGTATTTAAAAGAAGTCCTAGTCATATCTACCCTTTATGTTTAAAAATAGTTTATTGTCCGAACGTCCTGTTCATCAAATCCAACCTGAAACTTTGAAAGGGTTGACTGATATGTTCCCTGAAGATCGTAATCTTGTTATCGGGTGCATCGTGTCTATGCTAATCATACCAGTGGGATAGGTATTAAGCAAACTTACAGTCTACTTAATATCGAGTGTTGCCAAAACTAGCGCAAAGGCTTCTTTTTCTTCAGCCGAAGGCTTTGAAGTTGTCTGCATAGTTATTCCGTAATTCTTCTCTGCATCACTGTTTTTCACGGTAAAGAAGGCTTGCAAACGATATCCTTCATATTCAATGTAATAGCTATACCCTTGATTGCCATCAACTGTAATTTCTTTTACATCATAAATACCGTGAGCCATTGGAACTTCTTGTTGAAATGTCGGGTAGATACTAAATGATGCACCAGAGTCTAATCCCATACCAACACTAGGCACATAATCATCAGTCGCGAATCGTGCAATCTCGCCAGCACCCTCGATAGTATCAACTTCTTTCCATCCAGAGGCAGGATATTCAAACGATAACTCATCGTTCATATAAACTGCATTTTTCTCAGCAGCCTGCACTTCTTCATTATTAGTAACCTGTTCGGTTTTCCCTACTTCTGGCGCCACCGGCTCTTTATAAATAAAGTTCTTCCAGGCAACATAGCCTAATCCACCAAGAATTAGTACGCCAATAACAATAATAAATACGACCAAGGCGCTTCCGTTTTGCTTATTAGAATAGTTCATTATGTCTTTAGATTACGCGCTTACGCTTAAGAAGTACATATGCAAGCAACAAGACTAATCCAACAACCGCCAACAACCCAAACAGTGCCCAGGGTTCATGTGCAAATGGCAAAGTAATATTCATACCATACATACTAAAGAAGATATTCGGCAACGTAATCATAACGGTAACAATGGTAAGAATTTTAATCGAACGGTTTAGGTTGTTTGAACTAATCGCACTGTAGGCCTGGCGAATATTAATGATTGATTTAATATTTGAACGACAGCTTTCAATCGACTGCGTAATGCTTAGCTCTAAGTCTTCAATAATATCTTTATCATCTTCGTGTAGTTCGATACTGCGACCTAATTTCATACGTCGAAGCGTTGCGCTTTGCGGTAACAATGCCGCCAAGAATTCATTAATCTCATCTTCAATCGTTACAAAATCAATAAAGTCTTTGTTATGAATTTCATGACCACGAAGACGGTTACGAATCGTTTTAATTTGCTTACTGGTTGTCGTAATATATTTGTCGTACTGTTCGGCAATTTGGTTAAGAATTTGTAGCATCAATCGAGTTCGTTGCGTTGTCGTAAACTCTAGCTTACTTCCGAAGAAAGGCGCAAAGTGCGGTAACTTTTTAAGACTAATAGTAATCACACTATCTGGACCGTAAACAATTAAAAGTGGCAACGTATCGAAGGCACCGTCTGGCAAGGCAACGGCCGAACGAACGTAAATATAAACGAGCTCACCATCACGCTCTAAACGCGGCATCTCGTCTTCGTCTAGGGCGTCGGCCACAAGCCCTTCGTCAAGCCCGTGTGTATTAATTAGTGTAGAGATTTCATCCGCTGTCGGGTTTTCGGCATATATCCACACACCTTTTTGAAATTTCTCTTTTTCTTCAAGCTTCTTCGAGCGAATCGTCTTGTAATAATATTTGAGCATGTGTGTCTTCTCCGCCGGTTTTTGTTGTTCTTAACTCTATTCTAAACCGTAATGAAGCAATTCACCTACTTCTTAGTTTTTCGTTTTGCTTTGACTGAAGGAAACACCCAGAATTTCATCCAGACATAATTCCAACCAGTTAAGAATAACGAAATAATAAACTGAGAAATATACGGCAACGCACCAAGACTATTCAACCAATTCAATACAAACACATTCATCGCTAAGTTCGTAAGCATCAGAAGGCCGAAGCGAAGTAACTCACCGCTTGTTTTGCGATTACCATTTCCCGCAAAGACCCATTGCTTATCAATGATAAAGAAGATTACATAGCTCGTACCAATCGTGAATGCTGTTTCCCAAAATGTAAGCTGCTCAGGACCAGGACCAAGTAAAAAGAACAGAAGAAACTGCCAACCAAATTGGATACCACCAGCTAAGTTGTAGCGTAGAAATTCGAATAAGTTTTTATGGAGTTGTTTCTTGTTTGTTTTCTTTGTCATGATGCATATATAGTATCATTCTGTAACAAGGGTATAAAGATAATATGATACAGCCGCAGACTCAGCCTGTACGTCACGCAGAGTATTACCAGGCGCAAGTGGATCTAGCAAACATCGTTTTAGATAGAAACCAGTAATTGCCGCCAGTAATTGCGGGTTCAACTCATCCAACCATGGCGTCACGTCAACGCCACGCCGTGCCATATCAACAAGAAATTCAGTTTGTCCAAACCGCTGAGTACCATACGATGCCCAGTTCCAGTCAACAAGCTTTAACTGACCAGTTTTAGGATGATACGCAATATTATCACTCCGAACATCACAGTGACCAAAGCCATCATTTGGTTGATTAACAAGACTGCGCCCGGCTTCCGATAACCCCGTTAACAACGACTCATTATTCAATAGCGTGAGCATCGCTTGAAACTTAACAATATGCACATTGTCGGTATTAAGTGTGAAACTTTTAAACTTATCCGTTAATTGCTGTCGTACAGATTCATCATTAATTACGGCTTCAAACCCGCCATCATTTGCGAGTTGGTCTCTAAAGATTGGCTGCAACTGCAAAGCCTCGATTGCTTGCTTATCAAATTGTACTTCATGCAACTTCTTAACAGCGTCAACAACTGCTTGAATATATTCCGTAAGCACCACCGGGTCTTCAGGCGGAGTCCAGTACCAACCATCACTCTTGCGGTAACTTTCCATAATCAACACATGCCCATCAGCTTCTAACCGAGACCATGTCGGCACTAGCTCCGGGACAACAGCGCGTAAAGCTTCTGTGATAAGCTGGTCTTTTTTCAACCACCATAGTTCCTTTTCACCTTCGTCCGGCAAGAGACTAGTATCAACTTCTTTGACGAACACCCAGTTATCGTCATGTCCCAGAAGTGAACGGCGATTACGAGAATACCCGCCACTTACTTCCTGTATTTCTATTTCATCTACAGGCAAATGTAATATATCGGCAACAATAGATTGCGTCGATTCAGTAATATGACTGCCGGGCTTTTCCATGTGTTCATAATACCAGAATATTTTATAGTGTTGTGTCGGGCTGATCTAGATTAGTAGGTGTACTTCCACCAACACCGAAAAGATTCTTTAGGCTTTCGACTTGCATGTCGGTAATATTGAGGGCACGGGCCTCAACCAATTTAACGTGCGCTATGGCATCACTCGCGACTCGTCGAATCGTTTCATCGCGTGCTTGCGCAGAAACAACATCAATAAGATCAAGTTCTGCTTGAAAAGTAACAACCTCTTCTTCAGTTATTGGTGAAAAAGGATCGTTTTCACCGCTCGGTTGGTGTTCGATCATTGTTAATACAATACCATGAAGACAGACTGTGTCAATATTTACTTGTATGCTTCGGGGAACTCTAGAAGGAATGTATCGGTACTAACAAGATCCCAATCACTGAGTGCTTCATCGAAAATAAAATTATATACTTCTTTTGTGTTATCAAAAATGAGTGATGAATCCAGCTTATTTAATTCTGATTGAGTAAGCCAGCGTACATCTAATGACTCCCCTTCTGCCAGTTTTACCGACGGGTCGGCCTTGGCAATAAACCCATACTCTATATCACTATGAAAGTGATCGTCAGGGATGGCATGTGTATTCATTGAAATGGGATACGGATGCTGCACCACCTTAGACATGTGTTTGATACGCGACACCGGCTGCAGTACTTCAAGTTGACCGAGCGTATACCCAGCTTCTTCTTCTAGTTCATGAGCGAGCGCCTGCCATGGAGTTTCAGTTAATTCGACGTGTCCACCAACCGGTAAAAGAACCCCCAGTTTTTTATGCATATGCACAAGCGCCTGTGGTTCAACAGTATCGGTACGAACAATATATGCCGTTACCGTAAGATCGTGTTGGCTATTATCAGTGTGAATATGCGGCATAAATACTAGGGTCGCGTCTTCTTGTGTGAAATTGCAATTGCAGCGCCCACTAGTATCAGTACGGTTCCAAGAAATAACAGGACACTTGATAATTCAGCGTTCGTCGAGTGAGTAGTTCCGATAAGAAGCGCGGCCGAAATAGTAATAAGAAGCAAGAGTAGCCCAACCAACACCCAGCCCTCCCATGATACTGGCGTCCATCCCCAGCCTAAATCTCTAGACTTTAATCCTTGGCGTTTACGAAACCAGTATTTATTCATAGCTATACTCCTATTTCAAAATCTAAAACGAGTCCTTGGTGATCCGAGGCAACGACATCAGAAGCGTAAAAGTTTTCAACCTTCACTTTATCGTTCACAAAGATATAATCACATGGTTCATTTTTATGTGTTAAATCTGTACGGGTTGAGCTAAGTCCATATTCACTTGTAAGGTTTCGGAAATGCTCATCAAGTATATGTATCGATTCACTATCTGGTTCAAGGTTGAAATCACCAGCAATAATAATCGGACCTTCAAGCGTCAATGCGTAGTCTAAGATTTGGCGACTCGCTTTTAGTGTAAAGTCATTTCCCTTTTTGTGCCCAGGCACATGATACCCATGATGATTAAGTACGTGAATAGGTTGATTGTTTTCATCGTGCACCACAACGTGTTGAAAGTTTCGAACGTTGTAATCATCTTCGTCGAACATCAGATCGTCTTTATATTCGAGATTTGTAAATTCAGTATGCTTGTCACCAAGCGTCAGATTTGAAAGCGTTGCATTACCAAACTCAGCCTTGCGACCCATAAATTGCAGGCTGTATACCGGCGAGAAATACTGGTGGTGGAAATGAAGCTCGGCCGCAACCTGCGACAATCCCGGGAAGAGTCCCATGTCTGACGGTGATTCAAATACTTCTTGCAAAGTAATAATGTCAGGCGACTCTTGTTTAACCATATCTTCAACACGCGTAGCAAGCCGGATAGACCAGGCATTTAGTTGGAGTAATCTCATAAGGTCAGTATAGCAAAAACCCTACCGCAACGGATTATTTCTTCAGGAGAGCCAAGATTCGACGCGCAAACGATTGTTTTACTTCAGCTTGCTCTATTTTAGGGAAATACGATTCAAGCTGTAACTGTACTGCGCTTATTTCTGAAGGATCAGTTTTTATTACTGGCTCACTCTGGCCATCAAACTCCGAGTTAATAGCATAGCTCATCACGGGCTCGAATGTTGACCATGAATAATAATGAGCTCCCCGGTCACCCGAGCTGTAATAAAGCACAGAAAGTGTATATGAAGTTTCTCCATTTTCAGGGTCATAAGTACGTCGCAAATCAGCGCCAGAACGACCTCTTAGCAACTGTGTTTCAAGTCCACCTTCAGACATGGTAGTTTTCGCCTCAATGTAAGGTGAGTGGTCTGTCTTAGTCTGGCTATCGATCATGATCTCGTCAGCTCGCTGAGACATCTGCGATAAGATTTCGGCCGGTAAAGCCTCCTCAGAAGTAGCTTTTTCTATCTTTGATTCGTTATCCATATTAATTTAATTATAGCATAACTACGGTAAAAGTCAATTCGCTCGTGCTTGCTCAGGACATAGAGAAGTGATGACAAAGTATAGAACTATTACTTCTTCTCAAAAACTAAAGTTGCCTGAATTCTATCACCGCCCGTTAAGATACCCTTCGTCCCACTACTTGCAGTTGAGATGGTATGAAGCTTGTATCCTTTAGCTGCTTGGTCATTTATCACTTTCTCAAGTTCTGTGAGATTACCCGATCCCGAGCCGATGAATTTTTCTTTCAAGATTACCTGTAAAACTACGTATTCCATATGATTCTCCTTCGTTAAAATAATTATAACAAAACGACTACACAACAGTGCGATACTTGCAAGTTGCATAATAAAATGTTTAAATATAGATCGTATCATTTCCGATACTTGTACATGAGAGGAGTGCCTAATGGCACTAAAACGCAGCGTGACGCAGCTGATGAATGAGGCAAACCTCACCGTCGGCGGTCTCGTTGAGAAGAGTGGCCTATCTACACCCACCGTACGACGTGCGGTGCGCGGTGACAATGAGGCCCGGCTGAATACTACTTCAGCCACGGCAATAGCCAAAGCACTTGGTTCGCCTGTAGGCGAAATCAACTGGCCTGGCGGCTTGGTAAATGGCGGCAGACGTGCCCTATCGGGTGGCAAGTACACCCGCCGTTCCAGCTAAGCCCACGCCTGCCCTTTGTGGGTCCCTTCCTGATTTTGATGGAAGGGGCCTGCGAAGGGCTTATTTAATTGGTGCTAAAATAAAAATGAACAAATATTACCAAAGGAATAACTTATGGCTACTATTAACCCTTACATCAACTTCAACGGAAATGCCGAAGAAGCTTTTAATTTTTATAAATCTATCTTTGGCGGAGAATTTGAAAGCATTATACGCTTCAAAGATTTAGAAAGTGATGAATTCTCCGTACCAACAAACGATGCCGATAAAATCATGCGCATCACCCTGCCTATTGGCACAAATGAGTTAATCGCCAATGATGTTCCCGAGATTCTCGGTCGGGTTAATGAAAACGAAAACCGATCTAAGATATCCGTGAACACAGATAGCCGCGAAGAAGCTGAGCATATATTCGCCGGGCTAAGCGTTGGTGGATCTGTTGAGATGCCGATGAGTGATAGTCCATGGGGTACTTATTTTGGCATGCTAAGGGATATATATGGCATCGAATGGACAGTAGAGTTCAAACCAAACACCTCTTCCGTTTCTAAGCAATAGCACTATTGACATTTTTCAGTTATTTTGCTATAATATATAAATGAATAACGCCGGTAGCCATCTAACTTCCACTACACTCCACGGTTCAGAGACAAACGAGTCTTCTCCTCACTTGCCAAGTTATCCAGCTCACGAGCTTGATTACATTAGCGAACTAATAGACCTTGGTGCAAAGAATAGCTTCTACGGCGACGAAAATAAAGAACTTTACGCAATAACAGAGGTTGACCAATTACTTGAACTGGGCGCGCATCCTATTGCACTACTAGATACAATTAATAACTCGTCTTACGGTGGTGCCTATAGCATCCTAGAAAACGCAGATACGTACCTCGATCACGGCGTCACTCCTGCTGAACTACTCCAGAAAATAGATAAGACCAAACTTGAACCTAAAGATCATCATCTTTACGACGACTTTCTTCTTAAGCTACTTCGTGCAGGAGGTGACAGTTCTGTAATTCTTCACGAATTAGACGATGGGTTTGCTTACGCAGCAAAGGACGAGCTTCTTGCCATGGGAGTTGATCCTCAGCAAGTCTTTGACGCCGCAGACTACAGAAAGTTGCGATATGCGAAAGAATTTGAAGAGTTAGGTGTTCATATAGATGGTCAGAACATTGCAGACAGTCTAGAAGATGGATACAAAGCACAATACTTTGACGTACTAACCAAGTACGGGGCCAGCATTGATGTCCAAGCGCTCCTCGACCGAAGCAAGAATGATGCATACGGATTTAGCACTGCAAATATATTGAGTGTACTCGGATCACTAAAAGAAGCTGCGCCTGAGGTTGATTTTCAAGCATATGTCGATGCCCAACGAGCGAGTCAACGCGCTCGCTTCGGCCTACATCTTCGAGAACAAGGCATAGCGATCGATGGACAACAGCTCCTAGGTGAAATGATTGACAACGATGAATACCTACACGAGAACACTATTACAGAACTGCTTGCACTTGGCGCAAATCCCGACGAAATATATTCTCACTATAGAGGCACCAACTCTCATGATGCAACCGGACACCTCAAACCCTTTATTGAAGCAGGTATCACGTTGCACGATATAGATAGGTTTGTACGGAAAATGGGCTCCGACACGATCGCCTACAACCTTACAGACCTTACGGCTGTTGGCGCTCACATTAATATCAATAGGCTTGCTAGTAAACTAACAGACCAAGCCTTGAACGATACTATTGCACTGCTCATTGAGAACGGCCTTCGAATTAACGATGACCGCTACGTAGAACATCTTGAAACGAAAGTTCTTGAAGCAAATTTTGACATCCTTGTCGGCGCAGGTATAGAAACAAGCATCCTTGAGCAACGCATTAAAGACGGCGAGGAAGCAAAAGCACAGGCACAAAAAAGAACAGCGGCGCTATCCAAAGCTGCTCGGTCCTTGGATTTTTAAGATACAAATAAAGAAGACCCATATGGTCTTTTTTATTTGGCTCCCCGTAACGGTCTCGAAAAATAACGAACCTCCAAGAAAGAGGTCAATCATCCTGACTTCCGAGGAGAAATCGAGGCTTGTTGCGTATTTTAATGTGCTTATCGATATGGATCGAGAAATAGATAAGGATGCGACAAATGAGACACAGGAAAACCGTGTCTCGTAACGTCGTTCAGGCACGTTTACGCGTGTTCGTATGTTAGCTTACTATTCGACTTAATCAAGTATCTTGGGAGGTTCAAATATCTAACTTTATGCGTTAAAACGATTACGTTGATTTCAATCTCGACTTAAGATCTTTTACTACAATCGCCGTAGCTACACCTACGACAAGCACGAAACCAAACGGTGATATGTAGACCAGTAATATTAGAATATTATACAAAAATGATATGATCGCATTCATCGCATCAACACCAGCAGGTATTACTACAAAGAACATCAGGAGTATAAGCCCGGTCCAGATTAACTTCTTTGTATCTCGATAGCCACGGCGATTACTACCAAAAAGCATTGATAACAGCTGATAAAATCGCACATAGTAAAGCAACGCTCCAATTGTGACAAAAGTGAGCGCACTGTACAGAAATCGAACCCATATGTCTGGTGTGTCGAGAGGGGCAATATTCTTCCACTCAAAAGCCTCACCGTGCATCAGTTGTACGACGGCCATCACAAAGAGTATGGTCAAAGTTAAAATTAACGATACGACTGACTTCCGCGAGTAATCAGCAATTATTTTACTGTGCCAGCTGACCTTTATATGACTAGTGTTCATCTTGCAATCCCACCCGAGACCGGAAGATTAACTGCATCACCTTTAGAGAAGCGCTTTCCCTTTCTACTACACTCGGGGCACAAATCGGATCCCGGCGACGGAGTTACTCTCTCCCAGTCTTCACTAAGTGGCATATACCAAATCCAGCTTAGTCCATCAACTTGGGAGAGTCCTGTGAGTCTTTCTACATACGAATCTACCGCAAGGCTTGCGACTATACCGTTCAACATAATAATACTAGGTGCATGAACATCCTCTTCACCAATCACGTACTGCTGCTGCCTTTTTTGGTCAGCGGATATCGATTCCTCCTGCAGTTTAATAGGCGAGATCAAACCATTACACCATAAACAGCCGTGTCCAGGTATTGAGCGGCGAACCCATGCTGAGATATCGATAATATCTCCATTACTCCTGTCTGTCTGGATCTTTACGCCCATCTGCACACCCGGGATAAGGTATTGATGCACTACAGAGTTGTATACCAGGCGTGCCTGAGCCGTATCGGCTGCGAGAAATATATAATCACAATCCAACAGGTTCTTGGCCGCCTCTGAACTGGCAGCAGAAAGTGGAACCGTCATAATATTCGACATTGTACCTGAACGCATGGCATGGCGCTTTGCGACATCAACCTTCAAGCGACCCTTGAACGGCAATAAAGCGTTCAGTAGTGGAAGATACTTATAAATCTTTGGGGGTGTGGCATCCGACGGAATACTACCCACAAGTCTATTCAGGTTTGATAGCTCCACCCTATCATCGTCAATAATGACAACTTCACCAACACCCATACGGCTCAATTGCTCAATGACGATTGCCCCAACTCCACCCGCACCAATAACCGCAACCTTCTGCCCTCGCAAGATTTGCTGTCCTGCTTTTCCAAGCATGCGAACCTGCCTGTCAAAAGTGGGGTCGGGTGACTGTTCGTTATTGATTCGGTACCCATCCATAAGGCTGAAAGGTTGATTTCCAATAATCGAAAGTTTGTTTAACTCATAGCGCTCGTTATCAGAGAGCCAAATATCCCCCGCTACCGCGTTCTTTGCGAAAACCAATGCACCTACTGGCATTCCGGCAAGATTCTCTAGCAGCGCCGGATATCCCCTCTTATGTGAGTCGAGATCCGTCAGTGAAAATTTCACCTGGTCTGATCCACCATGGCAATGTACGGCGATATAGCCCAATCCTTCCTTCTCGCACTCAACAAGACTCTCCGCAACAAACTTACCAGTCAGTTTCCGATAGCCCCTATCACCCGGTACATAGTCGACTCCATCTTGGGCCTTGAATACTTTTCGAACCAATAATCGTTTGCCTCGCGACGTAGTAACAACACCAACACCAAGTACCGCCCCGTGTTCATCGTTGTCTCCGGGAAAAAGATGAGCTTCGAGTTCATTAAAATCTTCTTCAGTTATCCGCAGTGAGATGTCCATTACTGCAACCTCAACCAATCAAGCACTTTTACTAGTTTGGTTACGGCAGTATCGGGCACCTCCGCAGCATGCCTATTTTGACGCGAAACCATAACAGCCTCTTCATTCAACGGAGTTCGCTGTGCCAGATGCAAGCCTGGTCCAAATGATGTTCCGTCCTTTTTCTTCAGCCCAGCGTCCACATAATGAGGATAACAATCAAGATAGGGGTACTGGAAGCCTATTGTAAAACTTACTGATGACAACGATGGGGTCCATTGATCACCGACAAAAAGGTTCGTTACTGTTACCCACACGCTGCCATCGCTATTCGTTGACGCTTCAACGACAGAATCGGGGAAGGTCGCCCGAATTTCTTCGAGCGCCTCCGTGATTTCAGATTTCACGTTAGTATCCCGAATTGTCGTCGGCTGCGACCATCTTAAACTTAGACTTCTTAGTCACGGTAATCGTTTCTTCGTTACCGATAGTCTGCACGCCACCTTCTTTGCGAACAAGCATTAATAGAAAATCTACCGATACATGCGGCACGCGTTGATCAACGGCAGCTTGTTTAATCACAAGGCCGGTCACACGGTTTTTCTTCAGTGCCACCGGCTTGGTATTTACCTCGACGGTTACTTTGATGTTCTTCTCTACCTCTGCGAGAGGTGCTTCTGGGTGCATTTTAGGTGCGTCCATGTGAATATACTCCTATTTCTAACCAGTTAACTGGCAATATTATTGTTATCTGCTAGGATAGGAGTAGATTCTTTTCACGGGGTCTACAGAAATCCTAGCACAAGCTGGGATTTTTATTTTCCTGCCTGTACATTCTTATTCTACGCCGCAGCTTCATGTATTTCAAGCATTTTTATACAACTACTTTGTGATTGACATACACAACAGAGGTGTGCTATACTAAAAGTAATGGACGAATTACAACAGGCACTGAGCGATGAGATCCGTAATCACCGGCTGGACCTCAAAGACATGACGCAAGATGCACTCGCTATTCACAGCGGCGTAAGTCGAGCAACGATTGCAAATATCGAAAGAGGAAGACAGTCCGTTACAATTGGCATCCTGTATAGACTCAGTAGGGCTTTACGGGTGGATGCAGGCACACTCTTGAACAAAGCCATCAATAAGACTTATCCCGAAACTGACCGAACGATCCTACTCTCCGACGTCGACAATAAACAAGAAGTGCTCAACACGTTGAACAAATACATTTAAAGGAGGCCACATGCAAACCAGCAAGATCAAATCAATGGTACTGGATATACTTGGTGACTCATACTCAATTCCGGTAGATGTCACTAAAATAGCAAAGAAGCAGAACGCAAGACTTGTAATCGACGACCTTTCGTCTTCAGGCCTTTCTGGTTTTGCATACCAGAAAGATAACGAGCGTATCATTGGAGTAAACAAGCTAGAAAGTGATGAACGACAAAGATTCACTATCGCCCACGAACTAGGACACTTGTTCCTACACAAGAACGCCGTTAATTATGACCAGGGTGGAATTATGCTTTTTCGTGATGGCCACTCAAGTGAAGGCACTGACCACAGAGAAGTTCAAGCCAACAGGTTCGCGGCCGAACTGCTAATGCCAGAGAAGGACATACGTCTCGACCTAGCAAAAGAACAGACTTTTGATCTCATGACTGCACCCAGCCTACTACAGCCATTCGTTCAAAAAATGGCGAAGAAGTATAAAGTCAGCGAACAGGCGATGTCTATACGCTTAACCACCCTGTACTTCGGCTAGAGCACTTTTACATCTTAACTATCTAGCTGTGCAGTAGTGGTGTTGTTTCTTACAGCCATCCACATTTACAAAGCTAAAGGAAGTCGTACGAGACGGAAAGGTTTCATGCCTATGGTAGAGAATTTCGTGACAATTACTTCGTTCTTGCAATTTATTGCAGGCGTAATCGACCCAACCCAGCTGCTACTGTGTGGCTAGATAGTTAAGTGTTCATGCTACAATAGATTCAATACGCATATACCGCGTGACAATCCAGTCGAGCTTCCGCTCCTGCGAATTGGCAAAGGGCCTAATAACTAAAAACTATTAAGTCAGCCATCACAGGAGCTTTTTTGTTCCCTTTTGGCAGGAGGCGCCATAACACTACAAATACAAACCATTAATATCTGTGACCTTATCCCGTCAACATACAACCCACGAAAATGATCCACAAATACAATTGAACAGCTCACTGAAAGTATTCGGACTCGGCGACCCGATTACTTAATACCCAGGGAGTTGAGGATGATACCAGCTGCAACTGCCGCCAGAGCACCTGAGAAAAAACCCCCAATAAAAGTAATCCATTTGAACGCACGCTCACTCACCAGGTTCTCGTGTTCACCGTACCGCTTTACATACTCATCAGCAAGTGGCCGAAGTTCAACGAGGCTTATTAATCCATCACGAATATCACCTTCTATATCCTCTCTTTTTCTGAACAGTTCAGGATCTTGATCACGAACATGTTGGCTATCTAGGAATTTCCAAGCCCTACTTGCTTCGCGCTCGTAGTGCGCGTATTCATTACCAATGTCAGTCATAGAGTTAATCATTCTTGGATGTGCCTTGAGGTGCTTGAATCTAAATATCTTCCAGAGTGTGAACACTTCCTGTCTTGCTCGCTTAGCAATTTTTACTTCCGCCCGCATACGCATATCAACATCAACCGTATGTTCACCAAGTGCTTGAAACTTTTTAATGTCAGCTAATATCTCATTATTCCACCGTTTTAAGTCATCGAATCTTTTAAAAAGATCCTGTTTCGTTCCTTCCATTGTCCCTTACCTACTTTCCATGATTATTACGGCTAAACATACTTTTCTCTACACTGTCCATCACTGGTTTAATAACCTTAAATGCCCGGTGAAACCTTTCATATCCACCGTAGAAGAACTCTACGGCTATGGAGTCGTCTGGCAGCTTGTTCCTGCTTGGTATGGCTATAACGACCGGGCTGTGTGCTATCTTATTCCTAAACTCACCGTAGAATACAAATAGCATTTTTATCTGTTTTTGAGTTACAGGTTTATTACCACCAAACTTTACATCGTCTATATCTACTACTGCAAAAAACATATCGACTTTTTGCCTATAGGACATTTTACGGATGACATCATCACGAAACCTGTTATATTTTTTATACAGAACCGGATCGATTTGACTGACAGGAACACCAAACGGGATCGGAAATAATACATGCGGCAACATCATATCAAAAAGTGCATCAATCCAAGAAACGGTAACGATGACATCGGCTATGATTGCATTTGGAGACTTTGCCCCTCTGGGATATTTATATGCCATGAGTAGATTATAGCCCTTATCAGACTTGAACCGAAATAACAGTGGTCGTGATGTAATTCAACAGTCTCGAACACGGTCATAAAATAAACATTTCGGCCTCCCGGGACATTACGGTCACTGCCATTTCCAGAGCATTTAACAGAAAAGAGCAGACAAAAAAGACCGGCACAGGAACGCGGTCTTTTGTTGTAATAATCATTTGGCTCCGACGGCTGGACTACTCCGTAACGTCGTCGCATCCATAAAAGTAAACTTTTCTGTCTTGCTCCTCGTTTTCGAACCGCAACCAAGCATCGCTCCACACTGCAGCTGCTGGTTCGAATCAAACAGCAGTGCCAAATAAAAAAGACCTTGATAGGTCTTCTTTATTTGGCTCCGACGGCTGGACTCGAACCAGCAACCTCGAAGTTAACAGCTTCTTGCTCCACCATTGAGCTACGTCGGAATACAAGGGATATTATACCCCGACCCCTGTCTGATAGTCAATGTTAGACTTGCTCGGCGTAAACCAAGACTCGTTGGTCGTAGGTCTTCTCGGATTCAACCCAATTTCCGGTGCAGGTCATAAGGTTTAACCCTCGTAGAGCGTTGCCATAGGGAAGTAGCATTTTCTTCATATCGACATCTGCTAAGGCGATCACTTCGGTGTGCACGACCTTATAGGTCAGCATCGTTCCATCACCTTTTTCAATCTGAATTTCATCGCCATCAACAAGCTTATCGAGGTAAGCAAATAATCCCTCACGGGTTGGACCAGAGGCATGTCCGTCAATAAACATTGCGCCAATATCACCCGGTTTTACACTGCCGTTATACCAACCGGCATCGTAAATATTAACCGGTGCTTGAATCGCCCCTTTGTTATTGACGCTCATTGGTAAGATTCGAGCAGTAACATTTATCTTATTAATATAGATAGCACGTGGTAGTTCTGGTGATACAACATACTTCTTAAAGCTTTCGGTACTTGGCTTTGCTTCATCTTGCCCTTCATCATCTGGTGACCAGGTTCCAGAATTTGCCGTCGCCCCAGAAGAAGCTTCAGCCTTAACACGATTATTTGTCATCCAGGTATCAATACTGACATAGCCAGTCACCAGCACAAATACACTCGCAATAAAGACCAGACCAAATCGTTTTAGGTCGCGGGTCTTACGTCGCTCGGCCTTTAATGACTTCTTAGCCTGCGCTAACGCCTTCTCCATAGCCTTTGCCTTTGCAGACGTCGAAAGATGTTCGATAGGTTTTACTGACGCAACAGGCTTCACTGTGGCAGTTTGAGTCTTAACAATTGATTGTTTATTGACGGTAGGTTTCGCCATTACTTTATGGTTTAACTGAGTTGATGTTGTTACGACATCATTTACTGTTTTCACCGGTCGTCTCACCACTACTCGCTCGGCTGCTCGCTGTGCCGCGTGCCGATCACGCAAAGAAGCCGCCGATTGGCGACCACGTGATTGGTTTGAGGGGGTAATATCTTGCATGTTTTTAAATGGAGATGAACGAGGCAGTATCGCCTCGTTCATTCATTGTATTAATTGTTAATGAGTATATATCTATTATTGCGTATTGCGGCGGCGGAAGGCAACTGCGATCAATAGACCGAAGGTAACCATTGCAAGTCCTGCAAGGATAACTGGGTTTGCAAGAAGGATTTGTGCAACACCAGTATTTGGCGCATTAGGGTCTTCACCATCGGTTAGTGCTGTAATCACAACATCGTTTCCGTCTCCACCTTCGTAAGTAATGCTGAATGTAATGCCGTTCACTTCGAACTGCGCACCTTCTGCAAGTCCTTCAAAGGTTCCATTAACAGTAAAGTTTGGCTCTTGTAGGTTGTCGATGATTGTAAATTGATCACCTTGCTTGATGCTGTAGCCTTCGTACAATGAAACTTCAAGGACAGATCCTGCATCAAGGAAAATGTCTTGGCCAGAGGTTCGAGATGGGTCGCTTACACGAAGTTGGTCATACTCACCTGCTGCTGAAGTTTTAAGTTCTGCTTGGTAAGTTGATCCTTCGCTCATGTAAAGTTCTTCAAGAATTGTCAAAGTACCAGGAGAAAGTCCAGGGGCAATCGTACCACCGATAACATCCACTACTAGTGCGGTTCCGGTTCCCTTTAATGTTCCGCTTTGTCCAACGTTTATGTATGCACGAGTTCCCGTAAGGATCGCTGTTTGATTAGCGCTAATGTTGAGGCTTGTATTTGGCTGATCGTCAGAATACGTTGTTTCTTCAGATGGAGCTTCAGAAGTTCCTTCGGGTGTCGTAAGGATTCCAGCTGCGCCACTTGCAGTAGTAAAGCTGTGTCCATTTGCGTTGTAAGTTCCAGAGATTGTAAGGTTGTCAGAACCATTAAAGACGAAGTCGCTGGTAAGGGTTACTGGGCCGGTAAAGGTTGCCAAGCGAGTGTCAACAGGAGCTGAGCCGCTACAACCATCAGTTGAGCCGTGTTGTACACCAATCTTACCGCTTCCACCCAGAACAAATGGTTCAGTCCAGGTGCTTGATGATGATTGCAAGTAAATACTGAGTGATCCGCTGTTTTGCACAGTTGTTGTGCCAGCGCTCGTACCAAATGATGATGGTCCTTCAGCGGTTACGGTTCCTGAGCTAATAACGATATTTCCAGTGTATTCAGTAGCACCGTCTTTAAGTGTAATTCGTGGGTTTCCGCTTCCGGTTTGGAAGGTGCCGCTACCAGTTAGTGCAGCGACAACCACACAACCAGCGCTTGATGAGCCAGATGTAAGAGAATATCCGTTTGTATTGATTGTTCGGCCAACACCATCGAAGCTCACGTTTTGCGCAACAACATTAGCCCCAAGTGTAATAGGAAGGTCAATTGAAAGTACATCAGGTGTTCCGTTGTAGGTTGCTGTACTTGTTACATTGCCGGTTAATGCAAGTGTTGAGCTACCTGCAATTGAATACCCACCATCATCGGTCGCACCGGTGTAAAGAATTCCACCTAAAGAAAGTCCAGAAATGTTATTAAGTACTGTTTCGTACCCGTCAGCATCAGAAGCATTAAAAGTTACAACATCGCCATCTACTGGCACAGTATCACCGTTCCAGTTAGCTGCAGTGCTCCAGTTATTGTTACTTCCGCCACCGTCCCAAGTCTTGGTTGCGGCACTGGCGAATGGAACGTTAGCAAACTGCGCAATTACTATCGAAAAGATAAATAGCGGTGCTGCGAATGCATACTTTAGGCGACGGTTAGTCTTAATCATGTTAGTCTTTCTGTTTATTTTTTTAGAGCGGTGTTACTTATTAGATTAGATAGTCCTTATGGTTTTGTCAACAATAATCAACGATTATCGACGAATTGAACCAAGTCGTGACTTTGAAGCTTCGTGCGCACCGTCAAGCCCAAGGATTTTAAGCGCTCCAATTAATACATAGAGCTCATCGAGTGTTTGTTGAGTTGGCGCCTTGTCGTACTGATCAAAACGCGCATTAATTGCCTCAACCACCCACTTTTCTTTAGCGGCACTGGGACCTTTTTGCGCAACAGTTGTTTGCTGTTGTGTCGTGACGACCTCTAATGAACGGGCTGAATTGTCTCGCTTTCGTAGGTATCCTTTTGTAATAAGGCCATCAATATGAATAGCGACCGTCGAAACAGACTTATAACCAATCGCATTCATAATCTCGCGGTAACTTGGACCGTAGCCATGCGCCTGGATAAATCCGTCGACGTAATCAAGCAGTTCTTTTTGACGTTTTGATGATCGCTCGCCCATTACTTCCTCCTATGACAATTGCCGCTAATCCCCACCATATAATTGCTACTGTATCATCAACCCATACTGGCAGCAAAAGACCAATCAATGCCATACCGATGCCGCTTGCTAATACTCCCAGCGCCAACCAGTCGGTTCGCTTGTGCCAAAGTTTTCGCAGTATCACCAGTGAGATATAGAGGAATAACGCCAAGCCAATCCAGCCCGCTTCGTGTGCAATAAATAAGTATTGGTTCTCGATAATTAATGGGTTGTCACTATACAACGATGCCGAGCCGGTGCTTCCAATGCCGCCACCAAATGGTTGATGGACCATTCGATCAAAACCATCAGCTAAGGATTCAAAGTGGCCATCGTTTGAATTTACTTCACCACCTTCGTTGATGTTCTCATGCAGAATAATATTTGAAACAAACTCTGTGTCACGAGCAGCAATAAACGCACCACCAAATGCAAAGATCGCTACGATAATACCAACCCAGATTGGTCGTGAGAGTTTACGACCTACTGTTAATAGGAAGACGATACCCAGGGCCACAACGCCAGCCACCAACGCACTCCGTGAATAACTAGCCCACAACGCAGCGGCTGCACCGATACCTAGTACTAAGGCGAGTGGAGCTGGATGCGTAAATTTCTTATACTTACCCTTCAACCAAAAGGCCGCTAGTACGGCCAACACAATAACGGCATACGCACCCAATGGATTTGGACCGCGCAACGTACTATTGATGCGAATATAATCCATATTTTGATCAACCGTTAAATACGGAACAATAGTTGAAGTGTTATAGCCAAGATATTTCAAGACATCAACCGGCAACACAGTTACCTGCAGCAGCGCAAACACCGTTACAACCAATGCTCCAACAATAAAGGTGATGATAAAAGGTCGTCGTAGATTTGGGTATAAACGAATCGCCACAAATACCAACACAAAGAACAGCAGATAGCGAAGATCAATCAGTAGTCCGGCAATAGTGGCCGTTAGACCCGCATAAAACAGCGGTATTAACGCTATGTGTAATAAGCCATATAGCCCGATCAGTACAATTAACGGACTTTTTAAGATGTTCCAGCGTTTTTGTCGAGTCAGGATGACAATAAGCAATAAAGAGGCGAGTACCAGTAGGATTTCTTTCCAAGACTTAATGAGCACCTCAGCCGCTGGAAATAGCGTGCCAAATCCGACACTTATCGGTGCGTGAAGTACGATACCACCGAAGATAGCCAGCAGTGCCCCAACAAAAATCGTATCGAGTCTTCCAAGTTTTTGCGTTTTAATAGCCATTAGCACCTCTTAGTGTAACGCAAAGAATGGTATAATAAACCCACTTATGCAACACCGAAACAGTAAGCTCTACAGCTTCATCTTGATTCTCATCGACGCGCTTGTTTTGATCACTACTTTTGCCCTTGCCTATATCGCTCGCGTTCAATACGACCCGCGTCCGTTACTCCATAACATCTACGCCTATGATTTCTTGTTTTCATTCCTACTTATTGTTCCCTTCTGGATTCTTATCTTTGCAATCATTGGCTTGTATCGATCCGAAACATACAACCGACGATTAGTTGAATGGTCGAAGATTGCTATCGGTGCCTTCCTCGGCATTCTTTTGGTTATTGGCTGGGAATATATTAGCGATAAAGACCTCTTCCCGGCTCGCCTGGTTGCGATTTACGCCCTTATCGGTTCGTTCGTATTGATTGTTGTCGAACGCGAAATCATGCGTCTGATTCGTGACCTCCGCTTCCGTTACGGCAAAGGTATTAAACGAGTCTTGCTTATTGGCTCATCAAGCGCAACCGCTGACATCGCCCGTAGTCTTGCCGACACCAAACGAAGTGGTTATGAAATTGTCGCTATCGCTGGACCAAAGAAATTCCTTCCCGAAGCGTTTAATGTTCACCACTATTCAATGGTCGAGGCAGCTCTAAAAGATATTGAGTTAAATGAAATCACCGCCATCATTCAAACCGATCTATATGAATCTGCCGATCGAAACCAGAAAGTCTTAAACGCTGCGCAATCAAGGCATATCGATTACAGCTTTATTCCAGGTGAGGCAGAATTCTATTCAGGCAAAAACACCGTCGACGTTTTCTTAGGCTACCCAATGATCTCTGTCCATCAAACACCACTGATTGGCTGGGGTGCAATCCTTAAACGAATCTTCGACTTTATCGTCAGTCTTATTCTGATCATCGTCACTTCACCACTGTTTCTTATTGTCTTTGTCATTAAAAAGATTGTCGATCGTGGACCCGCTTTTTATATCAGTAAACGTCTCAGTCGTTTCTCTGAACCAATTGGGCTCATTAAATTTCGTAGCATGAATGCAAAATGGGGAAGTCGCGATGCTGCTGAAGAATTCCGAGAAATGGGTCGTGAAGACTTAGCGAAAGAATACGAGCTTAATCGTAAAGTCGAAAAAGACCCTCGCATTACCCCATTCGGTAAATTCCTTCGTGCCACTTCAATCGATGAATTCCCTCAATTCTTTAATGTATTAAAAGGCGATTTAAGCTTGGTGGGCCCTCGTCCAATCTTGCCTCAAGAAATGAAGTTAGCACATGGCCGAACCGCCCTTCTTCATAGCGTAAAATCTGGTGTCACTGGATTATGGCAAGTATCAGGACGAAGCGAACTTAGCTTCGACGAACGGATTGAACTTGAGTTATTCTATGCCCAAAACTGGAGCTTCTGGCTTGATATTAAAATCCTATTTAAAACCGTACTAGTTGTCTTAAAAGGGCGCGGAGCTAAATAGTGCCAGCACCAAAAGTAGCAATCGTACATGACTGGTTAACAAATATGGGTGGTGCCGAGCCCCTTGTTCTTGAGCTTCATTCACTTTTTCCAAAAGCACCCATCTATACATCGGTCTACAACAAAGAAGCTATGCCGGCCTTCCATAAGATTGATGTGCGTACTAGCTACTTACAAGAAAAGCTTCCAGAAGCACTTCGCTACAAACACACCCTTTGGCCGGTACTGCGCGCTAAAGCCTTTCGTAAGCTTGATCTATCGGAATACGACATTATTATCAGTAGCAGCAGTGCCGAGGCTAAGGCGGTCCGTAAAACCCGTCCAGGACAGATTCATATCGCTTACATCCACACACCAACTCGTTATTACTGGAGTCACTACGAAGAGTTTAAAAAAGAATTCACATTTGGCTTACTGACACCCTTTATCCGTCCATTTATTCCCTTCTTCGTAAAACGCATGCGAAAGCTTGATCTGCAGTCAGTTGAAGATATCGACGTCTTTATCGCTAATTCAACCATCACCCAAGAACGAATTAAGAAATACTACAACAAACCAAGCACTGTCGTATATCCACCAGTTGATGTCGAACGGTTCACGCCATCACCAAAAGGCGAGCGTGAAGGATACGTTGTATGGGGTCGTCATGTTCCCTATAAACGATTTGATCTTGCTATTGAAGCCGCGAATACGCTAGGCGTCAAACTTACCGTTATCGGCAGTGGCCCCGATACCGCACGTCTTAAAAAGCTTGCTGGACCAACCGTACATTTCACTGGTCGTGTCAGCGATAAAGATCTCGTTACTTACGCTCAAACCGCAAAAGCATTCCTCTTCCCTAACGAAGAAGATTTCGGCATCGCAGCCGTTGAAGCGCTAGCCGCCGGCACTCCTGTTATCGCCTACGCCAAAGGTGGTGCTTTAGATATTATTCAGGACGGCGAAACCGGCGTGTTATTCAAAAACCAGACCGTTAAAAGCCTGGTTGATGCAATGAAAAAGTTCGAAACTATGTCTTTCCTTCCTGCGACATTACACCGCAAGGCAAAACGATTTGATAAAGGATTCTTTAGGACTAAGATTCAGAAGATTGTTAGCGATTCTATTTAAGAACGTTGAGGGTAGTTTCTAACCTGTGGGCAGTGTGCTCCCAGCCTGAAACTTCTAAAGTATCAATACCAAACTCTTTTACAGGATAGTCGTTTCCACCTTCTTCTAAACGATCTCCAAAGAACAAGATATCTTCTTTTGAAATATTGAGCATATCCATGAGTTTCTGCATCCCATAAGCCTTATCAATGCCCGGTTTCGTGATATCGATAGATGTTCCTCCACCTACTCGCACTTCAAACTCAGGAATTAAATTTGCAACATAATCACGAATAGCATTCTTCTTTGAGGTGTCCGGATCCCATTCCTCTTTTAGCTGAACACCTTCATCACCTAGTTCAGCAACAATATCTTGCCCCAACGCAGAGAAGGTAATCTGACTGCCGCGGTCTTCAATAATTTCCCCGTACACTTTTTCTTCACGGTAGCCCAAGGTATCAATACCTTCGTTCAAGGCTGAGATAATTTTTATCTTTTCCTCTTCTGTAAAGTTCTCAGCATAGACTTGTTTCCATTCACCGTTTTCGAAATTATAATACTGCGTTCCACACGTAGGCATCAGGTGCAACCGTGCTAATTTTTCGTCACTTGAAGGAAGCCCTTCGAGTAGCTGAGTTTGAAACTGACCAAATTTACCACCAGAAATTACGCAAATCTCAAAACGATCAAGCAGCTGATCGAGTAGCTCACCCATCCTTGGTGGAAGTGTTGATTTACTTGGCGCTAATGTACCATCAAGATCAAAGGCAAGAACTTTTTTCATCATGCTTGGTCCTTCTTAATCTTCTCTACGGCGTCTTTTACCTTTTGGCTTAAGTCCTTACGAGCAACCAAAATACCGTTCGGTGTGTTGATGACCACAATATTATCAAGCCCAATCACTACTACTGGTTTTTCTTCATCGTTTTGAACATAGATATTCTCTACTTCGTCGTCATAAATAGCGCCACCCTTAAAGAAGTTGCCCTTTTCATTTGATTGGTTAGCTTCATGGAGATCTTTGAATGAACCAATATCCATCCAGTCAAAGTTTGCCGGAACAACAGCCAAGTTATCAGACTTTTCCGCAAGTTCGTAGTCGATCACAAGGTCGTCAAATGAAAGATAGGTTTCGTTGTATGCACTATCGAGTACATCACTTACCTCTGACAATTTATTGAAACTATTCTCAAGATTTGGTGCAACGCGTCGAATTTCAGACATAAATGTATTTACTGAACCAACGAAATAGCCACAGTTCCAGAGGTAATTACCTGCGTTCAAGTAACTTTGTGCAGTTTCGAAGTTTGGCTTTTCCTTGAATGATTCAATCTTGAAGGCGCTAGTTTCAGCTACTTCACTGTCTCGTTCAATGTATCCAAAACCAATTGAAGGGAAGGTTGGCTCAATACCAATAAGTGTTACTTTTTTAGATACACCAGAGGCATCAGCGGCTGACTGCAAAGAATTTGCGTACCCTTCGACGTCGCGAATATGGTGATCCGAGTGCACAAAAGCAATCGGTTCGTCGTGATCATGACGGCGACTAATAATATCGAGTGCGAAGACAATACAGTTACCTGTACCGCGGCGACCCGGTTCGATTAAGAAGTTCTCTTCAGGAAGATCAGTAAGTTGATCTTTGACGTGGTGTGCGTGTCCCGCCTCTGTTACAACATAGACAGTCTCACCAACCTCTTTCGCGCGGTCGTATGCAGACTGAAGCAGGCTTCGGTCACCAGTTAATTTAAGAAGGTGTTTCGGATAGTCACTAGTCGAGAGCGGCCACAAACGTGTACCAGACCCTCCGGCAATTATTACTGTAATCATATGCTAGTTATTATAACCTATTAAAATTTATGCTTCATTATCTGGAAAATAGCGAAGATCTCCATCATCAAGACGGAATAATCCTTCGTCATTTCGCTTCTGATCAAGATAATGGCCAGTGAAACCAATTGAGCGGCTAATGACAAAAATTGCATTAAAGAACTCGATATCAACTAGCTCACGCAATTGAGCAGGTGAATACTTCAATTCTTCCGACAGAAGATCGAGCAAGATTGCTGCAATCGCACCATCCACATTAAGGATTAAGTTCGTCTTCTTGGTCGTTGTAATGGCTTCGATAGAACGTGCAAAATCTAGATACTGTGAACTGTTTTCAGGTGAGAATGTCTCGAGTGCTTGGACTCGTGGATCAGGCTTATCGATACGATACTTTTTATGGCCAATTCCAGGGACAATACCACTCTGCTTCGTAAGATTGTCGACAAACTCTTTTGGCGTCGTACTACTCTCAACTCCGTCAAGCCATGCTCGTGCTGCGTCATTAACTGCACCACCAAAGCGTGGACCAATCGTTAGCAGTCCAGCAACAAGACTAGAAACTAAATCTTTTCCTGCACGTGCTGCAATCATAGTATTTACTGCGCCGGATACGTTTGGACTATGGTCTACTAATAATCGAAGAACGAAATCTATAAAATTACTTAGCTTTTCAGATGATACCTGCTTACCTAACATGATCGAGATAACAAGCGAAGAAACACTATTATTTTGAACAGTAGTAAGAAGATCTGCGCCAAGTAACTGTACGTTGCCGTCTACTTCTCCAGATATGTGGCTCATAAAGTAGCTCTTACGGCGACCTTTTACTTCGTCACTTATAATCTCAACGTCATTCAATGTTTCTGGTTCAATAGCCTTTGCGATATCGTCAAATCGGTCACACACAAGCACGCCGACTTTGCGCAGCGCTTCTTTCTTTGCACTCGCAGACTCATCTTCATTTTGCGCCAAGGCTTTTGCGTGACCAAATTGTGGCGGCGTGGTAAATAATTCCGCTACCACACCAGCAATATATACAATGACCCGCTTAGTTATAACGCCGTCAGTAATAAGCTGGGCTATCTTGTATTCATCTGTTCCACCAAGTTCACCAAAATAAACAATCTCTTTTGTTTGAGGGTCGTTTTGAGCAAGCATCAATGCTTCGGCTGGTTCTAGAATAGGATAACGATCACCACCCATTGCAATCGCAAATGAAACACCACGACCGCGGCCACTCACAACCCGGATAAGTTCGTTAACCATACCACCTGATGTTGTTACGATTGCAACATCGCCCGATGCTTTAATGCGGGCTTCAATAAGCTGTTCGTACATCGTACCGCCAATTGCCCCTAGCTTTAGGTAACCTGGCAACAATACACCTACCGAAGAAGGTCCAACAACAAGAATGTTTTTCTCTTTTGCTTCTTTAATTAGTTCCAGCGAGTGAATCTCGGGTGTGTTTTCGGCAAAAATAGACAGTACCTTTAAATTTGGCAGTACATTGATCGCCTCGAGCACTGAGCTTCGGACATTTCGAGCTGATTGAACATTTATAACCGCATCAGTTTGCTTAAGGGTGTCCTGGGCAATATCTTCAAACGAATTATAAAGAGGGATTTCAATCTCATAACTTCCCCAGTGGAAACGCTCTTTCTTACGACCCCGGGCAATAACTGCAACAATACTCGGAGTTGAGCGTCCTAAAATAAAATCATAATCAAGTACTGACTGAATAATACCGGGGTGCATACCCTGCACAATTACTTTTAGATCACTTTTTCTTAATGCTGCTATGCTCATTTTTTTAAGGCTTTCGTTAAATGTTGAACGGCTTCAGGAATAGATGTAGATGGATCGTAAACACCACCTAAAATACCAAGCTCGTCTAGTTTCTGAGTAATTCTCTTCAACCCAATCTCTTGGCGTGGACCACCGCGTCGTACATAGACTTTTACATCCTGCTTAGCGATATCAGCTTTGTGCTCTTCAAGTGAGCTTATAACTCCCCGGAATGTTGCTGCAATATCAGTAAAGTTCGCCACCGCCCCACCGATCAATACGACCTTTCGTTTTGCTTTTGAAGCAAATAGTAATCGCAGCACCTGGTTGGCATAGTGGTATGTTTCATCTTCAGTTGGATTACCGCTGTACTCACCATAGTTCGCTAGATCGTTTCCATGACCAAGAGTGAAAATTTCATCCGCAATAACGACGCTCGCACCACCACCAGATAACAATAAGAAGATTGCACCATCTGGGTTAATCACTTCAAGGCTAAATGAAGCCGAAGATTCTTTATCAAGCTTGCGAACGGTCTTCTCTTGCTCGGTCAGATTGGTTGCCGGTGTACGAACATCTAACTCCATCCAATCATCAACCAATAGCTCAGCACTTGAATCAACCTCAATCGCAACATCCAAAATTGCCGGCTGACCATTTTCGATGATATACGGGTTAATTTCGAGAAGAGTCATATGAAGTTGATCAAATGCAATTCGCAGTGCCTGTAAATTATCGCCAGAAAGGCCGGTCTCTTTAACGAGTGCTTCGAACGAGAAGTCTTCGTATACACCAGACTTAATTTGATCTGCATGACTTTCGATCTCAACTCCACCACTTCGGCTATAGCTAAAGACAACACCTTCACGCTCACGACGGAAACTTATGTAACGTTCATCCGTATCGTCGTGTACCGTATACGGTTCAATCAAGATATGTGAATAGCCTTTTTGTTTTAGCTCATCAACTCTTTGAGCAATGTCGCTTTTTGGCACATCTAAGAATATTAATCCTTTTTTAAATCGCTGTTTTACCGCCTGGTCAACCTTCACGACAAATCGTGTGGTTTTTCCATACTTAGTTGGTAGCTCATTGTCTGGAACAACTGACCAACCTTGGTACTCTTTGCCCAACAAGGCGTTGACGATGGTTTTTGCACGGAATTCAGAAAGCTTGCGTCTTGGCACGGCCGATTATTTCCCCTCAACTTTATCTAGTAGCTATTATACATGAGAACACCTTTGGGTTTAGGTATTTATCGTATATAGTTGAACTATATGCAAGAACTTCTCACTAAACACGCGCAGAAAATTCGTTTCCTTTTCGTAGGTGGCGGTTTAACATTGCTAGATTTTGGTCTTCTTTTTGTCTTTGTCCATCTCGGTATTGATAAAATTCCAGCTAACTACCTCTCTACAGGTATCTCATTTATCGTCAGCTATATCGTAAACCGTAACTTTACATTTAAAGAGCACGACGGTAACAAAATTAAGCAGTTCATCCTGTTTATCTTGGTCACCATTATCGCCCTCTGGGTACTGCAACCTCTTGTTATTTACTTCATTTTGCAAATACCAGCGCTTAGCGCAGTAAATGAATCTGTTGCATTGTTTATCGCAAAAGTACTTGCGACAATTGTTTCACTTACCTGGAACTATGTTCTGTACGCAAAAGTTGTATTCCGCAAAAAATCAGCTTAATACCAGCGCTGCAATAAGGGTTAAGTTAATTGCTTTTACATATTGTTCATGGTTAAATAATAGGTAGAATATCTATGAAAAGTTTAAACAAAAAAAATAAAAAACCACTCATCATTATGTTAGTAGTTGCCGGGCTGCTTTTACTCGCTAGCGCCGGTTACTTAGTCTATGCAAAAAAGACTGATTCTTGGCCCTTCAAAAGCACCGACACAACAACCTCAACCGATCAGGCCGATTCTCCTGACGGCTCAAACAATACACCCGAGTCTAACAACGCGAATGCTGCAGATGATACCTATGAGAGCGATAAAAACACAGATGACGACAGCACAACAGCACCAACCGACACCACTACTTCGAACGGCAAGAAAACAGCTAACGTAAGCATCGCTTCGGTCAACGCTGTTGATAATACGATCGAAATCCGCGCAAGTATCACAAGTGTCATTGAAGGTACCGGAACCTGCACCGCAACCGTTACACGAAATAACGGTAGTATTGCAACCGAAAAGTCAGAAGCTTTCGTTAACGCTACATCCTCTCAATGTCGCACTATGACTGTTCCTCGAGAAGGCGCTACAAGCTGGAGCGTTACTGTTGAATATAATTCACCAACCAGTACCGGTAAAACATCGCTAGAAGGAAAGGTATAACCATGGCACTCACCATTCTCACCACCAGCAAAAAGACAGTTCAACGTATCGTTCTTTCAAGCTTGGCTTTATTAGTTATTGTTGCCGGAATGAGCTATGCGTTCTTGCGTAACGGGCCAGAAGCCGGAGCTGTAGGCAAAGAAGACTGGAACGCCGGTTATATTATTGACGACTCTGTCTTTTACAACGAGAACGCTCAAAGCGTAAATGATATTCAGAATTTCTTAAACAGTAAAGTTCCCTCTTGTGACACCAACGGATCTTTACGAGCAACAGAATACGGACGCGGTGACCTTACTCACGCTCAGTATGCGGCAATGAAAGGCTGGCAAAGCCCTCCTTATAGCTGTCTAAAAGACTTCAAACAAGATACGCAACAAATCGAAGCAGCAAGCAGTTACTGTAATGCTATCCCGGGCGGATCAGCAGTATCAGCAGCACAAATTATCTATAACGTTGCACGTGCTTGTCACATTAACCCCCAGGTATTAATTGTTCTTATTCAAAAAGAACAGAGTCTCGTACTTGATACATGGCCGCTTAATAGTCAGTACAAAACAGCAACTGGCTATGGATGTCCAGATACCGCCGCTTGTGATTCAAAATACTTTGGTTTCTTTAACCAAGTTTATAATGCAGCAAAACAATTCCAGATTTACAAAAAATTCCCGAATGACTACAACTACGTAGCTGGGCGTAATAACAATATTTATTACAATCCAACCCACTCTTGTGGAAGCTCAACAGTCTACATTCAGAACCAAGCAACCGCTGGTCTATACAACTATACCCCTTACCAACCAAACCAATCAGCGCTTGATAACCTATACGGCAGCGGTGATGGTTGTGGAGCATATGGAAACCGAAACTTTTGGCGACTATTTAACGACTGGTTTGGCACTACTCAATCTCACGCCATTGGCAACAATGTAAAAGCTGCTTACAAGAGTCAGTTCGGTTACGCAACAAGTGAAGAATCTTGTGGCATTAAAGATAACGGCTGTTACCAGATATTTAAGAACGGCGTAACTATCTATTGGTCAAACTCTTCAGGTGCTCACGCTATTGCCGGCGGAATCCGCGCTAAATGGGGTTCGAGCGGTAGCGAATATAGTCAGCTCGGTTATCCAATTACTGACGAGCAGTACGGAAATAGAGGCGGTGGTGCTTATCAAACTTTCCAAGGCGGACGGATCTACTACACCAACGAAGGTACATCGTACATTATTCTCAACAGCATGCTCACTAAGTGGAGCCAGTTAAACGCTGAATGGGGTGTATTAGGATATCCAACGAATGACACTATTTGTGGTATCAATGGCGGCGGTTGCTACCAAATGTTCCAACATAACATAGCTATTTATTGGACAGAATCTTCTGGTGCACATACCATTGCCGGCGGAATCCGCGCTAAATGGGGTTCGAGCGGTAGCGAATATAGTCAATTAGGCTACCCGATTACAGACGAGCAATATGGAAACAAAGGCGGTGGCGCTTATCAAACATTCCAAGGTGGAAAGATCTATTACACCAACCAAGGCAAGTCATTCATCGTACTTAATAATATTGTCGCTAGATGGAACCAATCAAACGCTGAATGGGGTGTATTAGGATATCCTATCACTGATACTATCTGTGGCATTAATAATGGTGGTTGCTACCAAATGTTCGATAACAACATTGCAGTGTATTGGTCACCTGCATCCGGTGCTCATACTATCGCTGGTGGAATTCGTGCAACTTGGGGTGCGAACGGTAGTGAATGGAGCCGTCTAGGCTACCCTATCACCGACGAACAGTACGGAAACAACACAGCATACCAAGACTTCCAAGGCGGACGGATCACCTGGTATGCAAACGGATCACCGTCAACCATTACCTATAATCAGTAAGTAATTCTACTGTTAATTAAATAGCTTTTAAATCGATCAACTCTTGGTCAAGCGTATTATAAAAATCACCTTTTGTAGTCGTTTTAAAGACCTGCCACTTCTCTTTTATGCCGACCGTCGTATCAAACTGAATAAGATTTGCAAGCTGAGCATTATATTTCTCTAGTTCTACACCGCTACATATAGCAACGACATACACAGATATATCGCCCTCACTATTAGTGTTTGCACGCCCTGCAGGGTCTACGTACGGCACCGCAGCGCGGTAATCAATATTCCTAATGAACTGTTCATCATCTTTATTAAATAACACTAGATACGGGTTTGGTCGGACTTGGTATCGTAGATAGTTTGACTCCCATAATCCTGCCTGCTCACTACATTCCGCAAACACAACAATACTTAGTTCTGTGTAATCTTTATCCGACTTTATAGTAGTTGCTACTTCATCAATCGGGAGTTTAAAGTCTTTCATATTATCAATCTCTGAATAGCTCAAAAAATGAAACGGTAATACGCTTTTATAAGCGTGGGGATTTAATAATAAACAAAAAACAATAAGTGTAATTGCACCCGGAATAAATGCAGTTGTTTTACCTTGATTGCCTTTGCTCCATAAATAGACAAACACCATTAGGGCGACAAGAATCATCATTAGAATATACGTCCCAATATACCTATCGGCAGAGGCTAATATTTGCATTTCACCAACACTAAAGCCGCCATACAGGTATGTTCCAAGTAATAGGAATAAGTAGCCGAAATATCCCACGAGCAGCACGCCAGTAACTACGAGCACGCCAGTAATGCCCTGCTTAGTTCGATGAGCATATACCGCAAGACATGCCATCACCCCGATGAATAACAATATGAATTGAGGATATGTTAGCTTCAGGACATCAGAACTAATTAACGTATCGCCTGTGTATACATACTTCAAGAAATGACTGGCTGTCTCTTGCTCAAGACCACTTCCGGATTGCTTAAGAACGATTGACGGAATCTCGAGGAACTTAATTCCCTCACTACTGAACTGCTTCGTACAAACATTGTCGGTCAAACACCTATCGACCTGAACATTCCACACCTTCAGCGATATAAGGGGCAATAGAAGAGCTATAACAGCAATGACCGCATACATTACCTTAATCTTTTTTAGAAACCTGACGGGCCGCGTAAATAGGTCATTGTTTTCTCGGTGCATAAACAACATTGCAATATAAATCGTAACAACAACTACAGCCATAACCAGCGCAACCTGTTTGAGAAGTAATATAAATGTTACAAGAATACTAAGCTTGATGACCGTTGATACTCTAAACTTCTTACCTTCAGTAAATGCCGTAAATATTCCATAAGCACCCGCACAGGCGAGCAGCGTATCAATACGTATTTCATAGAAGAATGCCGAGTTTGCTTGAAGTGTCACAGACAGTAGTCCAGCGATAATAAGACCCAATACTACTAATACATTTAGAGCAACGACACGATTCGCTTTCTTACGCCATACAAAGGTTGAAAATAAAGGAAAGAGCATCGATAGACAGAGTAATTGACTTGCAACAAACATCAACCATACTTCATTGCCTGTAAGTTTTAAATAAAACACTTCGAACATTGCGGCTGCCGGAGGATAATCTCCATGTACCGAGAAAGCTATATTTGATGATGCATTATAGAAATCGTTTATTCGCAACATGTCTGCTACAAATGGACCCCAGTGAATAAGATCATCAAAGCCGGTGAGAATCCTGCCGTAATTTATAACAAATAACGCAACAAGCAGCAGCGCAAAAACAATAATGGCCGGTGATTTTAGAAATTGGACGACTGTTTGTTTACGTGTTTTATCAAGAATAATAAACACAGCCAGTCCAATAAGCTGCAGGGCGATAGTTATAACAAACGCAATTTGTATATTATGAATCAACGCCGTCAGCAAGAACATCAGCAGTGCTGTCGACATTAAAGAAATGGGTAATACATGCTCAAAGCGAGCGTTATTCTTTTTAAATAAGTAGACGAAAAGCAGACTAGAAAGTACGACAAAGGTCAGAGACAACAATAGGTACACCGCAATATTCAACATTGTTAGTAATTATCGCATACTTACTTGTTATAATGCTAGTAGTGAAGACACCTAAAAATAGCGCTCCCGACATCCTACCGACACGAAATTATGCTATTGATGCACTCCGTTTTATTGCCGTCTGTTTTGTCATCTACATACACATTTTTGCAATCAACACAGGCTTTGTTTATTCCGAAAGTCTTTCTTGGAATACTGCCGATGTGCTTTTTGGACTAGCCCGCTTGGCAGTCCCTGTTTTCTTTGCCATCTCAGGTTGGTATATATTTTCTAAAAACCGCACCGAGCAAATCGCAAAACTTCAGAAGCAAATACCTAAACTAATTAAGATTCTTATCGCCGCAACATTTGGAACCGGTGCGATTCTTTGGATCATGTCTAAGTTCAATCTTCTTGCTGGACCGCTTGAGTTCTTTCCGAATGTAAAAACCTTAATTGAGATGTTCGCACTTGGACGCTCACCTACAATTGCACCCCTATGGTTCTTAGTGTCTCTTATTATTGTCGAGGTAATTTTCTGGATCGTATCACGTAAATTTAAACGCGACGACTGGTTGCTTGTGCCAGCATTTATATTCTTCGGTTTAAATCTTGCATTCGGTGCATATCGCTCTGTAACTGGGGCACCCGAACTACCTACTTTACCTATAAACGAATTATGGGTTATGGGATTTGCATGGTTTTGTATAGGATACTTTTTAGCTAAGTACTTCAGAGATACGCCTGAACTCATTAAGCAAAAAACAGTCGTTACGTTTTTGGTTGTAACCGGTCTTCTCTATCTATACGAGTACATCCTACATACTAGTGGTGCGCCGTTTACTTTCGGACCTTATAATTACCACGCCGTATTCATCTTCACGCCGTTTATTACAGCCGGGATATTGCTACTTGCCGCTCGTAGCAAAGTTAATAATAAAATAGTCCGGACACTTGCCTATCTTGGTAAAAATTATTCACTCGGCGTATTTATTATTCACCTTGTGGTTATGCAGCCCCTTAATGCTGTTATGGTAAAATTTGGTATTCTTCAAGCATATCCATCACTTAAACTTATCTTCACTATAACAAGCACCATCGTTATCTCATTCACATTGACCGCGTTGTACTACAAGGTAAAAGCGCAACTACCGCACACCATCTCAAAAATTCGATCAATTAAGTCTACAGAATCAGACTCTTAAGTTGCTATAATAAAAATCGATGAAACAAGCTGTGATAAAAAACGGGGCGGCACGAAACTACTTGATAGATGCTTTAAGGTTTATAGCTATCTGTTTTGTTGTCTATATTCACATATTTGAAATTAATGGTGGCGTCAAATTCTCTGATACCAGCACCTCGTGGAAGTTCATCGATGTCCTTTTCGGCGCTGCGCGCATAGCTGTTCCCCTATTCTTTGCAATCTCGGGATGGTTTATATTCTCAAAAGATCGTGGCGAGCAGATAAAAAAACTACAGAGACAAATTCCAAATCTTATCAAAATATTAATTACAGCCACGATAGTTATTAATATTGTCATATTCCTGTTCCTTAAACTTCACATCATGCAAGGTGTCTTTGCATTTTCACCACAGGTTAAAGGTTTATTCGAAATGTTTATCTTAGGAAAATCGCCAACCGTTGGAACTTTGTGGTTCTTGGCAACATTGATTATCGTTCAAGGTATCTATTGGTTAGTATCACGTAAAGAAAAGAACGATAAATGGCTGCTAATTGCCGCAGTATCGTTCTTTAGCCTCAACCTTGCATTTGGCGCCTATCGAAACATCACTGGTTTCCCTGAAATACCATTCCCAATTAATGAAACATGGTTTGTTGGTTTCGCGTGGTTTAGTCTTGGATACTTCTTGGCTAAATATTTCAAAGATAGCCCTGAACTCATAAAAACCAAATCGTTAGTTACCTTTACACTAACCGCAGCGGCCCTCTATCTCTATGAATATATTCTTCACACTAGTGGCTCACCATTCTCATTCGGACCTTATAATTACCACGCAATCTTTATCTTCACACCTCTTATAACAGCAGGAATATTATTACTAGCGGCCCGTAGCACTAAAGACAGTCCTTTTGTCCGAAAGCTTGCGTTCCTAGGTAAAAACTATGCATTAGGGGTCTTCATTATCCACATCCTAGTTATGCAGGTAATAAACGCAGTATTCTCTCGCTACCTTCTCCTTGAAGACATGCCTCTCATAAAACTAGTTGTCACTTACACGCTTGTCGCAGGATTATCTTTCGCGCTTACCGCTTTGTACTACGTAGTCAAAGCAAAAATCAGTCAAACTGTATCAAAACTTCCAGTCAACAAGTCGTAACGAGTCACCGTCTTTTTCAATCTTAAAGGCTTGGTATTCCGTAAATGATTCTACATCGTTAGTAATACAACCGTTAAACATCTCAAGAAACTTCTTGTCTTTATATACATGGTTTATGAACAAGAATTCATTATTTGCAAGGATAGTACAAAGCTTCTCTTGTGTCATTTTCTTATCAAGTACAATATCGCTACCGTTTTCAATTTGGTTAGGAATAGCGAGATAACGCAATTCATATATAGTTTTCACGTCTGGAAGTTCAACGACAGCAATCTTCTTCGGATTTTCGTATGTTCCACCGATTGATGCGGTGAAGGTGCGCATACGTTCTGTTAGCTGGGCGGGATCACTAATACCCGAGTTATGGTACTCAGTTTTAAACTTAAGACTTTCTACTAAGTACCCGTTCTTAATAATGTCGATATTAAATAGTAGACAAAGCACAGCGATAAGCGAAAGTGAGAATACAACCAGTGTCTTATTGGCAAGCTTCTTACTTTGATTGAACTTGTTCACAATAAATGCAATCGCCAACAAGAACACCATCAGTAACATTGCAAATATGTATGTCCGGAGGTAGCGGTCACCCGTAAGAAGATTATCTCGCTCTGAATCAATCATTCCACCAAACAGGAAGGTAAGGTAGATGGCAAAACAATACAAGAACCAACCGGCAACAATAATTGATGCCGTAATAACAAGCCTAGACCTTCTAAACTTGTCTTTATAGTTATAGCCAACAAAAATCATTACGCCTATAAACAATAAGATGAACTGCATATAGCTAACGTTGCCCAAGAACTGCAATGTAAATCCTGCCTGGTACGTCATGACATAGCGTATAAAGCCGCGTGCATAGTTTTGTTGGGATTCATTCCCAGATTCTTTCAACAGTACGCTTGGGACCTTCAGGGCATCAGAAGGGCTGATGTGGAAGATTGCAACACAACAATACGGCGACTCAAAGCCTTTTGTTTGTACTTGCCATAGCTTCAATGCCACAAGTGGAAGTGCAAGTAATGCAACGGCAAGAACGAGAGCCTTCCAGTTTTTACGCCAACCCTTAAGGTAAGTTACAAAGTTGCTTAATAGAGTTTTTACTTTTGGTCGATAGCTAATAAATAGTCCCGCAGCATAAATAAGTCCGATTAGTCCGCCAAATAGTACACTTGATTGCTTTGTAAGACACAAGAACGTGACGACTAGAGATAGCATGATAGCGCTCGTCCAGGTGAATGTGCGTGACTGTGTGACTGCAAGATAGACACCAAGTACAAATACAAAGGCGATTGCATAATCAGGGTGCAGTGCGTTGTAGAAGAGGTGTGTTACATCAAGTGCTGCCGGAAGGGCCAAAAAGCCAGTAAGAATTAGTAGTGATAAACCAATAGTTTTTAAGGTTTTACCTTTCTTCCAAACAAGATTCTTAAGAATAGGGAAAATCATTGCAAAACAAGTGATCTCAAGTGCAATGTACAAGAACCCTTCCTTGTATGCCCCCGCTAATTTTGCAAATGTGAGCTGGAAGAGCTGCAAGATTGGTTGATAATCACCGTGAACCACAATACTTAGGTTTGGTGAAGTATAGAAGTCATCACGAAGCCACATCGTCCATACATGAGGCGCCCAGTGCATCGTGTCATCCGAAAATAACTGCGGAACTGTCGTGTAATGAAACACAAATAAAAATATATAGAGCAAGATAAATATCATGAAAGCCGGAGTAAGCAATAACTTCCCTAGCGTTTCTCGACGGTTTTTATCAAGCACAACTAATGGAATAAACGCGGCTGCAGCGACAGCCGTAATAACCACACCTACGGTTATAGTGTGAAAGATAAGTGTAAAGAAATAAATAAACAGCGTCGAAGCGACTATAGCAATTGGTAAGAGAAACTGAAAATTAAACTTCTTTTTGAAAACATAGATAAGCAATCCGGTTAAAGACAAAATGTATACGAGAGGTATCAAGAATGCCAAAATAACCGACATTGGCTACTACAAACCCTTTCTTAGTAGATTCAGGTTTATTTCGAATAATTGCCTGTCTTTTTTGTTTATCAAATCACTAATTAATCCGATAGACCAAAGCAGTAACGAAACAATAAGAAGGATACCCGAAACAATAAGGCTTGGGAATTTCGTAACCAATCCAGTTTCAAGATATTCAATGAGCGGGAAGATACCGATAATTGCGGCTACCAAAGAAATAACTAATCCTGTAATACCAAAGAACAATAGTGGCTTGAATTCACGTACCATATTAAAGATTGTAGCGATAACCTTAATACCGTCTGAGATGGTATTTAATTTACTTTCACTTCCTTCTGGTCGATCACGGTATTCAACCGGCACTTCTGCCCATTTTAAGTTTTTATCAAGTGTATGAATCGTCATTTCAGTCTCAACTTGAAAGCCTTTAGATAGCACTGGGAAGCTTTTTACAAAGTCCCGACTAAATGCTCGTTGTCCGGTCATAATATCGCGAACGTTTGTCTTAAAGAGGCTATTAATTAACCCACGTACAAAGATGTTACCAAAGTTGTGGCCGAATCGTTTGTTTTCTTGGAAGTATGTAGAACTTAAACGGTCACCGATAACCATATCGGCATGTCCACTTAATACAAGGTCAACCATTTCTTGTGCACGCTCGACAGGATACGTATCATCACCATCAACCATATAGTAGGCGTCGTAATTAAGGTCGCGAAACATAGTACGAATCACGTTACCTTTTCCTTGACGATATTCGTGTCGGACAATTGCACCGTGCTTTTTTGCTATTTTAACTGTGTTATCGCTTGAGTTGTTATCGTAGACATAAATGTCAGCATTTTTGATTGATTTATGATCTTCAATAACTTTAGCGATTGTCTTAGATTCGTTGTAACAAGGTATTAGTACGGCCACTTTATTCATATTCTATACTTTAGCATAAAACTAGTGTTCGCGTAAGGTAAACCGGCTCTGTTTCTAGTAAAAACTAGAGTGATTTATAAGCGTCTTCGTAGACACGCTGAGCAATTTTTGGCCAGCTATATTCCGCGGCGTATTGTAGAATTTTTGCATGTTGGGTTTTAGCGTCAACACGTCGTAATTCTCGTGCAAGTTCATAATAAGCAGCAGTATTTGTTAAAACAACCTGACCAAACTCTTCATTTGACTCTTTGAAGCTGTCTGTAGGATATGCAACAACAGATCGTTCGTTTGAGAACGCTAGGTTTAATGCCCCAGAAGAAACTTGTCCGTAGTATTTATTGTCATACGGATATACAGCAATATCTACTTCACGAATAAGCGCGTTAAGACGATCATCATCTTCAACAAATCCAGTAATGTAAACTCGGTCTTTAAGATTCAAACTATCAACAAGGTCAGTAATCTTGTTATATATATTTGTTTCATCACTAATTGGCTGCATACCACCAATGATAGCTAGCTTATAGCTATCAGGCAGGTATTTAAGAGCCTTAACAGCATCTTGAATTCCTTTGTGTTTGTGCATAAAGCCGACGGTCGCGTAGATAGTATCGCCCGACTTCTTACTAAGCGCTTCTGAGATCTCTGTTGAAACTTGGTTTGGCTTTGTAATAGGCAAAACGGGGTGCTGAATCTGTAGAATTTTTTCTGGGGACACACCATAAGCAGTCAAACTATTCGTCGCACCTGCATTATGGGTAATAAGAAGATCAGCCGAACGCATTGGGTAAATGTGACGTTTCTTGAAAATAAAATGGAGTCGTTTTTGTCGAATAAGCTTAACGATACTTCGCGGACCAATACCTGTTCGCGGCTTAAACTTAAAGGCAAGTGCAGGAGAAAGGTGAACAGTTACAATTACTTTCTTACCCATAGATTTACCCGCTTCGACAAGTTGAGCAAACTCCGTATTAGAGTAGAGACCAAACTCGTGTTGAATATGTAAAATATCGTAGTGTTTAAGATCATTTTTTAATTCAGCGATCACTGCATCAAGTTGTTCTTGATTCATAAGTCGCGTCTTATAAGGACTAGAGTTAAAAAACTTTGTTTCTACCTCTTCTGTCATATCATGAAACACATTCACAAAGTTTTCTTGATACTTACCAACACCACAGTTATCAGAGCTGCGTGAACTAAACTGTAATACTTTTATTTTTTTGGTCATTATAATTTCTCCAGGTAGTTAAAGACTTGTGTGAATGAATCGTCCCAGGACGTTGGTATGAAGCCTTTTATTTTCGCCTTCTCTTTTTCTAAAGCACCAGGCTGTAACATAGCTATTATAGCATCGAGAAGCTCGTCAGTTGAACTTGGGTTGAAGTAATGCGCGTATCCTGGTGCTACTTCAGGCATACTGCTCGTATTACTAGCCAATGAAGGTGTGCCCCGCATGATACTTTCGGCAATTGGCATACCCCAGCCTTCATAGAAGCTTGGGTAGATACTAAAGAGCGCGTTATCGTATAGCCACGAAAGCTCACTGTCGCTTATATCGTGCAGAGGGATAATATTCTGAGTCTGTGGGTCGTTTGTTATGTATTCGTAAATATCATCAGTCATCCAACCTCGTCGCCCAACAATAAGCAGCTTAGGAAGCGTAATGCCACGAGAGACTGCTAGTTTATAGGTGTAATAAAGAAGCGCGTGATTTTTTCTTGCTTCAATAGTTCCTACGGAGATAATAAAATCATTACCTTTCAAATTTAATGCAGTAAAAGCAGCGTCTGACGGCTTTTTGGGAGCTTCAATCGTAAAGTCTTCACCGATCCTGAATACTTCAATAGGTGGAACGTGTAGATTTTTAGATCGTAACCAGTCGGTTACATCTCTTTTTGTCGCCTCAGAGTTTGCTAACACTAGATCAGCAATCGGCATAATCTTACTGTTGTAAGTCGAGATACTTTCGGTTGCATGACCTGAGAATTGTGGCGTCACGATCGGCAATAGGTCGTGTGAGATCTGAACAACCTTCACGCCACGTTCGTGATATCCCAGTACAAGGTTAATGAAATTATTATCCCACCACTCGCCCGCACCAATAAAGAATACGTCACCTTTCTTGATATCGAGTCGCTTATACGTAAGAAGTTCTTTCTGATGAAGGTCTTTACGAAGTTTTGTGACGTATGATGAATGTTCGACACCCAATCGACGTAAGCCTTTTTTGACCAGCGTTTTAGATTGTCGAACAAATGACGGTTTTGATGAGCCAGCAACAACCTCTTGAGCATTCATGCTTTTCACAGAAGATGTGCCGGTTTTAACATATTCGATTCCGTTTCCACGAATCGCAAGAGTCGCGTCAAGATCAACCTCGCACATATCATTTACTTCTTTTACCCAAGATACAAATACCACTTCCCTGTCTTTTGAGGGAAATCGAACAGCTAGTTCTTGTACAACTCTTGGAATTCCAGTGAGTCTCCCTTGCCAGTGCACTAATTGGGTCACATCAATTACATACTTCATGAAATACTCCTCTTTAATGTGGCGACTTCTGCTAAAAGTTCATCGGCAACATCGTCCCAATTCCTCTTCACCGCAGTCTGTACTGCTCTGGCTTTTTCATCACTTGCATACTTCTCAAAAAGCTTACTAAGCGCCTTTGTGTCGTCGGGTTTAAATAATTCCATCATGCGACCATACTTCACAGTTAACTCTTGTAAAGCAGGGATATCGGCACAAAGCGCTACTGTTCCACAAGCAACAGCCTGAACGGCAGGTAAGCCATAACCCTCATGCCAAGAAGGCAGTACAAGTGCTTGAGCACCAGATAGTAGTGCCGGTAAATCTTCGTCGGGTACATAGCTTGTGTTTTTTCGTACATCTACACCTAAGCTTTTTGCCTTTTCAATCTGTTTGTAGACCGCCTCATTAAGCCACCCATCACCACCAACAATAAATAACGTGGTTTTTCCTTTTATATTTGCTTGTTCAAAAGCAGTAATAAGATTCTCTAAATTTTTTCGTGGTTCAATATTTCCAACAAATAGAAAGTACTTATTTAATTCATACTTTTTTTTAATTGCTGCAATCGCAGTTTTTGACTGAGGTGTATAAAATGACCCATTAACAGTATTCTCAACAACTGAGATGCTGCTTTTTTTCACATTTAGGTGCTGTGCTATTTCAAGCTTTGCTGACTCGGACACCGTCACAATCTTATCTGTTCGTCGCAGCCATAAAGGAATATATTTGCGTAAATACACGAGGTTTTTAGGTTGAATGTATTGCGGATAAATTGCGAAACAAACATCGTGAATATATGTTAACGATTTTGAAAATAACAGGTTCCAGTTCCTGAAATTAGGAAAGATATAAACACCTTTCCCCAACAAAAGATCGAGTGGAATAGCAAATGGTAGCCGCGAAAAAAGGCTTAGAAATTTATGTGGGATAGGGAGTGAGACGATATTAATATTCTTAAAGGAATATTTACTCATTTTTTCGATTTCATTCACAGGAACAAAAAGATTAATCTCGTAATCACTAGTAAATCGATCGTTATCAAGTGCACGAGACGTCTCGAGTAATACTTGTCCTACGCCACTAATGTGGGTATTGATTAAAGGAGTCGCTTCGATAAAGATTCTTTGTCGACCTGACATAACCCTTACTTTGTTGCCACCTCAACCTGAATTGGGGGCTCGATAACATAGGTCGTGTGTTGCTCTCGGTAGACAGAGAATGATAATGCATCTTCCCACCAGTCAAATTGTGTCGTTTCATCAGAATTACTAACCGCGACATCAACAAAATAATCACCATCATTTAATACATTCGGAATCGTCCAGACCACTTTGCCAGTCTCGCCTTTTTGAACGACATCAATAGTTGTCCCGACAAGTTTTGTATTAGTTCCAAATAGTGTAGTACCGCCCCCGTTCTTCACAGAGAATCCAAACACAGGGTTGGTAATAGTATCTTTAGCTTTGTACTCGGCAGTAATAACAATTTCAGTATCGTTATAGGTGAGCTTTTTGTTTGATAGTGACACCTTGCTATATTTAAGACTTCCATCACCCCAACGCTTTGTATTAATACCCTTATCGCCTTGGCGCTCGTCTTTAGGGATAAATAGCTTAGTGTATGCAGAGGCAACGTCACTCACCTTGCCGCTTTTTACAATCTTACTTTTTTCAATCAAAATTGCACGATCACAATATTCTTTCACTGCGCCCATGTCGTGACTCACGAAGACCACAGTCTTCTTGTCTTTTTTAAGCTTTCGGAAATATTGGAAACATTTACGTTGGAATTCTGCATCACCAACCGCCAACACTTCGTCAACAAGCAAGATATCTGCTTCCGCACGTGTTGCAACGGAGAACGCCAGCCTCACCTGCATACCAGATGAATAATTTTTAAGCTTCTGATCCATAAAATTTTCAAGTTCAGCAAATTCGACAATCTCATCATAGCGAGCGTCAATTTCTTTCTTTGAAAAACCTAGGAGTGCACCGTTAAGGTACACATTCTCGCGACCTGTTAGCTCTGGGTTAAACCCAACACCTAATTCAATAAAGGGAACAAGTCGGCCCTTTACATTCACTTCACCTTCAGTAGGTTGATAAATTTCAGCCAAGATCTTTAGAAGTGTACTTTTTCCGCTACCATTACGGCCAACAATACCAAAAAATTCACCTTTTTTTATATCAAAAGAAATATCTTTAAGGGCATGTTGAACATCTATAGTGTGGTCTTTCTTTCGAAAAACATTAACGAAGCTACTTTTAATTGAATTTGACTTGTCCTTCGGAAGCATAAAGTTCTTAGAAACATTTTTTACACTAATTGCGATTTCTGACTCAGACATTATATATTCTCCGCAAAGTATGGTGACCGTTTCTTGAATATCCAAATTCCCAAGACTGCCGTGACAGCAACTATTGCAAGAGGAATAAGATACCAAGCAAGGTTATCAGTAATAGTATAAAGCGTTGGGTTATTTGGATTAATAAGAACATGGCGAACGTCTTGAATAGCTTGGCTTACAGGATTCATTAGAATCAACTTAGCAATTTGAGAACTTTGATCGATAACAATAGAGATTGGGTAAATAACCGCTGATGCGTAGAATAGCGCCTGCATGATTATTTCCCAGATATAGTTAAGGTCTCGTAACTTCACATACAGTGCACTGAGGATCAACGCTAATCCAATAGCAAAGATAAATATCTCGACAATAAACAGTGGTGCCAAGAGCGCCATTAGATTTAAGCTCACACCACTAATAGCCATAAAGACAGCGATCACTACAAGGTTTAGTAAAAGATTAATGAAGGCAGAGATACTGCTTGCAATCACGATAACGTACTTAGGGAAATTAATCTTACGGATAACATCACCCCGCCCAACAATTGCACCAAGACCATTATTTGTTACTTCAGCAAAGAAATTCCATAGAACAATCCCAAGAAGTAGTGCCACTGGCCAATGAGGGATATCGCTTCCAATCCTTAAGAAGAATACAAAGACTAGATACAAAATAATAAAGGTAAACAATGGCTTTAAAAGAGACCACAGGTATCCTAGCGTAGATCCCTGATAACGTAACTTAAATTCAGTAATAACAAGTTCTCGGAGCAGAATCAGTGAATATCGATATTTTTTATAGAATTTTGACAGCATAGTAGTGCTGTTATTATATCAGGGCTAGGGCTCTGGTGGGAGTATTTGTATAATAAATAAGAATGAAGTTATTAGAGTACGAAGCAAAAAACTTAATAAAACAAGCCGGAATCACTGTTCCCACCTCTTTAATTGTCACTAAAACAACTGTAGAGCTTCCGGTGCCTATCGTCTTAAAATCTCAAGTACTTACCGGTGGACGTGGTAAGGCAGGCGGTATTCTTGTTATCGAAACCCAGGATGAGCTAAAACCGAGCATAGAAAAGCTATTTAACCTTTCTATTAAAGGATTACAGCCCAGTACCCTTCTTGCAGAAGAAAAGCTAACAATCAAAAAAGAATACTATCTATCACTTTTGATTGACCGTCAGCTTTCAGCCATCAAGTTACTTGCTCATATAAATGGTGGTATTGAAGTAGAAGAAAATCACGATTTTAAAAGCTGGACCCTTTCGTATCGACCTGATTTCGACAGTCTGGGTCAAGAATTAGCTGATTATTATCAACTTCCCGATCAAACGTTTGCACTGCAAGATTTACTTGAGAAACTTCATGACTGTCTTATAAAAAATGACGCACTACTTATAGAAATTAACCCTTTAATTCTAACCTTAGAAAATAAACTCATCGCTGGTGATTGCAAGATGACGCTCGATGACGCCGCTAGTTTTCGTCATGAATGGACTTATGAAGAACAACCAGCCGAAGTAAACTTTGTGACTATCGATCCTAATGGCAACACCGCAACGATTGCAAACGGTGCTGGACTCGCTATGGCAACGGTTGATGCGGCATATGAGGCCGGGCTTACTCCAGCTAACTTCTTAGATATTGGTGGTGGCGCTAATGAGCAGACACTTCTTAAAGCATTCGAGAGGATCGTTACTTATCCAAACCTTCAAGTAATCATTGTTAATATATTTGCCGGGATTACTCGTGCCGATGAGGTTGCGCGAGCAATTGTCGCTGCAAAAGATAAAATACCCAATCTACCACCACTGTTTATTCGGCTAGCCGGTACGAACTACGATACGGCCAAGGCTATTTTGAGTGAAAACAATATAGCACTCCTTTCAAATCTGGACGAGGCATTAAAAGCTGGTAGGGAGATTGTTGATGCCTAATATTTTCGAAGGAAAGAATGTTATCGTTCAAGGTATTACAGGTGCTCATGGAAGTTTTCAAACCAAGGCTATGATTGAGGCAGGCACGAACATTGTTGCAGGTGTCACCCCTGGTAAAGCCGGTGAACTGGTAGAGGATATTCCAGTTTATAGCTCAATCAAAGATATTCCAGATAGTATTGATATTTCTGTTATTTTTGTACCTGCAAGATTCACAAAATCTGCTCTTCTTGAGGCGATTGAAGCAAACATTCCTCTAATTGTTTGTATTACCGAAGGCGTGCCCGTACACGACATGCTTGAAGTAAAAGAGAAACTAAAAAACTCAAACAGCACCCTACTTGGCCCAAACTCTCCAGGCGCACTACTACCGGGTGTCAATAAATTAGGTATTATCCCAGCCAGCATGTCTTTAAAAGGAACAACGGCAATCGTTAGCCGCTCTGGCACCCTTACTTACGAGACAATGGCAGGGCTTAGTGAAAAAAACATTGGTCAAAAATACGTCATCGGTATAGGAGGAGATGTTATTCACGGTATGGGATACATTGACTGCCTTGAACTATTCCAAAACGACCCTGACGTCGACAAAATTATTCTTATTGGTGAAATTGGGGGCCATGAGGAGATTGAAGCAGCCGCTTATATTAATACGAACGTAACAAAACCTACCTTTGCATATGTTGCCGGTCACCACGCCCCAGAAGGTGTTCAACTGGGTCACGCTGGAGCAATCCTAGGGTCAGATCAAGAATCAGCCCAAGCAAAAACAATTGCCTTAAAGGATGCCGGGGCCACAACTGCAATAAGCATATCCAAGCTTATCAACTTGGTTGCTAGTAGTGATTTACCCCTGTAGCTGCTATACTAATGACAATGAAAAAGATAAGCGTCCTTATCCCCGCCTACAACGAACAAGCCGTTCTTGAGAAGTTATTTACACGCCTTGGTAATCTTGCCAACGACAACAAAGAATATGAATTTGAATTCTTATTCGTAAACGACGGTAGTCGCGACAAGACAATCGAAATCATCAAAGATTACGCCGACAAAGACAATCGTATTGCTTACGTAAACCTCTCTCGTAACTTTGGTAAAGAAATCGCTATGATTGCAGGCCTTGATCATGTCACGGGCGATGCAACAGTGATTATCGATGCCGATCTTCAAGATCCACCAGAACTAATCCCTCAAATGATTGCGTTATGGGAAGAAGGCTACGACGACGTCTATGCAAAACGTAAAACCCGCCTTGGTGAAACGTGGCTTAAAAAGGCAAGCTCTAAAGCCTTTTATCGTATACTTCAAAAAGTTAGCCATGTTCCTATCCAAGAAGATACTGGCGACTTCCGTCTACTTGATCGTCGAGCAGTTGAAGCCCTAAAACAATTCCGTGAATCTGAACGCTACACTAAGGGTATGTTTAGTTGGATTGGTTTTAATAAAAAAGAAATTCTTTATAACCGCGACGAACGTGCCGCCGGAGATACAAAATGGAATTATTTCAAGCTGATCAATCTAGCTATTGATGGCATCACCTCTTTCACAACCGCACCGCTTCGTATTTCGACTTTCCTTGGAATAATCGTTTCTGTTATCGCCTTCTTGTATCTTATTATTCTCGTCATACGTACGATTGTCTTTGGAACCGATCTTGGAGGATACCCTTCAACGATGGCGGTAATTTTATTCCTCGGTGGAGTACAGCTTCTTTCACTTGGAATTATTGGTGAATATATTGGAAAGATTTTCAACGAAACAAAAAAACGTCCGTTATATTTTGTAGAGGAGTACCACAATGGGACAACTAAAAAATCTCGCAAATAACCAGTTCTCGAAAGAAAACCTATAATGCACATCGCGATTGATGCGCGCATCATCAGTTCAACAACCGGTCGTTATATTGAGCGCCTTGTCACCTATCTTCAAGATATTGACCAGGTTAATCAATACACTATTCTTGTTCGCGCTAAAGATGAGTTGTTTTGGGTACCAAAGCGAAAAAACTTCAGCGTTCAAGTTGCTGAATTTGATAACTATTCAGTCGCCGAACAGCTTGGGTTTAAGAAGTTATTAGATAAACTCTCTCCCGACCTTGTTCATTTCTGTATGCCGCAACAACCAGTGCTTTATAAAGGAAAGAAGGTTACAACTTTCCACGATATGACGTTACTGAAAACTTATAACTCAGATAAGAACTGGCTAGTATTCCATGTTAAGCAATTCATCGGACGCTTTATCTTCCAGAATGTCTTACATGAAAACGATCACATTATAGCCATCAGCGAGTTTACTAAAAAAGAAGTGTTAGCATTTAGTCCAACTACCCCTGAAGATAAACTCTCAGTTATTTATGAAGCAAGTGATGTTGCAAGTGGTGGTTCACAAACATACCCTCTCGAATTTAAGAAGTATCTGTTGTATGTCGGACAACAGTCTGATTACAAAAACATCAAACGTTTAGGCGATGCGCATCAAAAACTTCTTGAAAAATATCCTGATCTTGGATTGGTGCTTGTTGGGAAAAAGAATGATTCAACCCTCACTAACGAACAATACTTTGCAAAGAAAGGGTATAAGAATATCCTCTTTACTGACTTTGTTCCCGATAACCAACTAAACTGGCTATACGCACATGCCAGCGCATATGTTTTTCCGTCACTCATGGAAGGGTTTGGCTTACCGGGCTTAGAGGCTATGGGTCATGGCACTCCTGTTATTAGCAGTAGCGCAACCTGTTTACCTGAAATTTACGGCCCTGCTGCTGTTTACTTTGATCCTAAAGATACCAATGACATGCTTCGAAGTATCGATAAAGTACTCTTAAGTGAAACGCTGCAAAAAGAGCTTATAAATAATGGCTTTAAACAAATTAAAAAGTATTCTTGGAAAAAAATGGCTGAGCAAACTCACGCCGTATATATGGATGTATTAAAGACTAAGAACTAGTCTGTGCGATAGTAATGCGGCGTTCATCACCTTCACCCTCAGAAAAGGTGCGAATGTCTTCGTATTCAGTTGCAACTTGGTGAACGATACGTCGGTCAGCCGGGTTAAGGCTTTCAATGTGTGAACTACCAGTGCGTCGAACTTCTTCAATCCACTCACGTGCTTGTTTAGCAACGCGTTCAGCACGTTGTTTCTTGTAGTCAGCAATATCAATGTTAACGCGTGTTAAAGCGGCATCTTTGTTACGAAGAACGGTTGAAACAAGGTATTGAAGGCTTCGAAGTGTTTCGGCGTTGCGACCAATTAATAAACTGTTAATTTCAGTTGAAGGAACAGCGAGCTCGATAACATCTTCTTCAGTTGTCGCAATCACATCAGCATTTACCCCAAAGAAAGACAGGAGGTCTGCAAGGTAATTTCGCGCAAATTCAGTCGATTGTTCGCGGTTCATTATGCGTCATCTCCTTTTTTGCGCGGTGTATCCTTTGCACTAATCCGGGTAATGTTAGTAACCGTTGCTTCACGAGCTTGTTTTTCGCGTGCCTTAGCGGTCGCTTTTTTACCTTCTTTTTTAAGACCCTGGTCAGCAATCACATCCATCTCTTTAGCATCGCGCTTTAAGAGGTAGTGTTGTTGTACAGCAGCAAAAATATTTGATGTTGCGTAGTAAAGAGCAAGTGCACCAGGAAGGCTTAACATAATAAATAGCATGAAGAATGGAAGAATCTTCATCATCTTACTCATCATAACGGCATTAAGTTCAGCTTGATCTGGTTGCTTACCGTCAGCAGCTTCGGCCATAACATCGCGGAATCGCTTTGTTGAAGCTTGTGGTGAGGTTTGTTTAGAAATAATGTACTGTGTATACGCTGCAACGATAGCTAGTAATACTAAGAAGATATTAATTCCAGCCGGGCTAATTGCGTGAGCCGTAAGATCAACGACACCGAGGAGTTTTTCATTAAACTGATCAGGGTGTTCAATTAACGCTTTAATAGGACCAATATTTTCAAGGAAGTCATAGGTAAACTTCGCCACTTGGTCGCGGTGAAGGGTAAAGATCTGGATTACTTGATACAACGCAATGAAAATTGGCAATTGAATCAACAGCATAAGGATTGAGCGGAACGGTTTTACGTCGTGCTTCTTGTAAAGCTCAAGCATTTGCATGCTTTCAAGTTGACGATTACCCTTTGTTGCCTTCTTAATACGAGCAAGTTCAGGTTGAAGCTTTCGCATCGCCTTTACTTGGTGAAGTTGTTTGACAATAAGAGGCCAAAGCGCAAAACGAATAAGGATTGTAAAGATAATAAGTGCGATACCAAAATCGCCACCTGGGATAAGACTATAGAGCCCAATGAGCAAGTTAAAGATTGGCTGAACGATAAACAGTTCGAAGATATTCATAATGTATTAGTGCCTCTGTGTTTCTACTTACTAAATAGTATAGCAGTTTTAAGGGGTTTTATATAGTTCCGCTTTGGCGAAAAGCTGCTCTAATAAGTCTGAAAGTTCAGCGTAGGGGAGTGTTCGCACTTCTGCAAGTGTCGTGATAATCACGATGTCATATGTATCGTTTAAGCGTGGTAATTGCTGGCGAACATATTCATAAAGACGACGACGGATACGGTTTCGTCCAATCGCACTTTTTAACACTTTCTTGCTTACCACAACAGAAATACGAGATTTAGATCGATGACTGTTTTTTACCCATTTAATAGTGAGTTGTTGAGAGCGAACCGCCTTCCCATTAGCATAGACGTAGCGAAGGCTATTGTGACCATGAAAACGAAAGGGGGCAGGAATCATAGTATGTATTATAAGCTACAGAGTTGCAGACATAAAAAAATCACCGCGTTTTAGTGCGGTGATTTTTTTCTAGCAGTATTAAACTGTTAGTTTTGCGCGTCCCTTTAGGCGACGTCGCTTAAGAACCATGCGTCCTGCTTTAGTAGCAATTCGCGCACGGAAACCATGCGTACGTGCACGGTGACGGGTGTGTGGTTGGTGAGTTCGTTTTGGCATATCCTGATCATTTTACCTCATTCACCCCTATTATTCAACCCTATCGTTTGATTTATCTTAAAATAATTACTTGGTATATAAAAGTTATCCACATACTTATACCCTTTTTCCACAACTTAACAGAGAGACTTGCAACATGTGTACAACTGGAACCTCTATAGGACCTCCATTTTCACCTTTGCATTTATGGTTGTGGAAAACCCCTCCCCTCCCGTATAGTAAAAGGAAGTATAAGATCAAATGTTTCAGGGAGATAAATAGGTATGAACGCGTTGTGGCAAAGTGTGCTGGGAGAAATCGAGCTATCGGTATCTCATGCCACTTTCACTACTTGGTATAAAAACACTGAACTCGTCAGTCAAACTGATGATGAAATTGTAATTGCCGTACCTAATATATTTGCTAAGAAACAATTTGAAGTTAAGTTTAATGAACAGATTAAAAAAGTATTAGCTGGAAACGGCGTTACACCTGCAAAAATTACTTACACTATTATCGTTGCTGGTAAAAAGACTCGCATAAATAGAGAAACTACTCCTGAATCACTCATGAGTAACCCAGACTCTCAATCAGCGAGTAGTCGTCCTCTCTCTTTTAGCCCCCCATCAGCTTCTCAATTAACACAAGGTAATCTTAATCCTCGCTATACATTCGATAACTTCATTGTTGGCTCAAGTAATGACCTTGCTTATACAGCCAGCCAAGCAGTTGCCGCTAATCCAGGTGTGAAATATAACCCAATCTATCTTTACGGTGGCGTTGGTCTTGGTAAAACACACCTTATGCAGGCTATTGGAAATGAAATTATGAAGAATACTCCTGGAAGTACTGTTCTCTACGTTAGTTCCGAAACATTCGTGAATGAATTCCTTGATTACATTCGGTTTAAGAAAAAAGGCTTCTCTGACAAATATCGTAATGTTGATGTCCTTATTATCGATGATATGCAATTTATTGCTGGTAAAGAAAAAACTCAAGAAGAATTTTTCCATACCTTTAACTTCTTACACCAAAATAATAAACAAATTATTATTAGTAGCGATAAACCACCTCGAAGTATCCCTACACTCACAGAACGTCTTCGTAGTCGTTTCGAAATGGGAATGGCTATCGACGTTCAAATGCCAGACTTCGAAACACGCTGTGCAATTCTTACCGCTAAAGCATCACTCTCTGGTGTTGAACTAACTCCTGATACTGTTGAGTATCTTGCGACGAACATTAAAACTAACGTTCGTGAACTTGAAGGCGCGTTAAATCAATTACTTGCCTACGCTGAAATGCGCGGAATTAGTCCTGATATCTCAACCGCTGAAGGGCTACTTGGTAATGTTCGAAATTCACGCCCACAACACTTAACAAGTAAACAGATTATTGATCGTACTGCAAAACACTTTCAACTTGCTGTTGAAGAGATGTGTAGTGGAAAGCGCGATAAACATATTGTGACACCGCGCCAAATTGCGATGTACTTACTGAGAAGTGAACTTCATTTAAGTTTCCCTAAGATTGCTGGTGAACTAGGTCGAAAAGACCACACTACAGCGATTCACTCTGTTGAAAAGATCGAAAAAGCTATTAAATTAGACTTTGTTATCCGTGAACAAGTAGCCTCAATACGGGAGAAACTTTATGCTTAATACCCTATCTTTTGCCTGGGTAAAAAATGTGTACAGCCTGGGTATTACTGACGGTATAACTAGTGAGCTTCTATACACAGGGGTGTTTGAAAGTACTACTAATCCCCACTCACCTGTCCACAAATACGTAGTTATCCCTACTTTTATACCCAGCTTTTATGCCCGTTTATCCACTCTATTTTTATCACTTTTAACAGATACCGTAGTAGGTTTATACACGGTTTCCACAGTACCTATTATTAAGACCAAGAAAGAAAATTAAGAAAGGAATAACAACATGGAGCTCACAATAACCCAAGAAAACTTTGCTCGTGCATTATCAGCTGTTGGACGAGTAGCTAGTACAAAAACACAGTTACCTATTCTTAGCAATATTCTTTTAAGGACAGATGGTAATAGACTTCTTATTGCTGCAACAAACTTAGAGATCGCAACCACTCAATATATTGGCGCAAAGATTGTAAAACCAGGCGCAATTACTGTCCCCGCTCGCCTTATTTCTGAATTTGTTAGTAGTCTTCCTAAAGAAACAATTGAATTAAAAGTAGTGAATAATAATATTCATCTTAAATCAGGTAACTATAAATCTATTATTAACGGTGTTATCGCTGATGACTTCCCTGAACTTCCAACTATCAACGAAGAATCATCAGTTAGTTACAGTATTAATGTCGAAGATTTCAAACAAGCGGTATCTCAAACGATCATTACTGCTAGTTCTGATGCAACACGCCCAGTATTAACTGGGGTATACTGGCATTCACACGAAGGTCAACTTTACTTAGCGGCAACCGATGGTTATCGCCTCTCTGAGCGTCGTCTTGTTGAAACAACGAGCGATGTATCAGCAATTATCCCCGTTCAAACACTACAAGAAGTACTTCGTGTTATCGTTGATGATGTTGATACGATTGATATTTTATTTGACGAAACACAGGTACGTTTTAGGATTAATGAAGCAGAGATTATTAGTCGTCTGGTTGATGGAAATTTCCCTGATTACCGCCAACTTATTCCTAAACAATCAGATATTAGTGCAACTGTCGCAAAACAAGAATTTGTTCGTGTGACAAAAATAGCTGGTCTATTCGCTCGTGAATCAGGTGGAAGTGTTGTCGTTACAGTTGATAGTGATGCGAAGACAGTGTCACTTCACTCTATCGCTTCAGAGATGGGTGAAAACACCTCTGAGCTAACTGCAACCGTTACAGGAAGTGGACAAGTAACACTCAACTCTCGATACCTATCGGAAGCATTATCTGTACTTGATGCTGATACGATTGAGTTTAGCTTTAGTGGTAAGCTTTCTCCTTGTATTCTACAATCGACTAAAAAGGACACGAATTACTATCACGTTATCATGCCGCTAAAGAGTTAATCGATGGCGACTATCACAAAACTGGCAGTTCAAAATATCCGGTCTCATGATCGATTTGATATTGAACTTTCAAGTGGTGTGACTGTAATTACTGGGCAAAATGGAAGTGGAAAAACGACACTTTTAGAATCGCTTTATATCGCCCTCCAAGGGTCTTCATTTAAAGGAAGTGATACAGAAGTACTCCGCCGGGACAGTCCTTGGTGGAAGATTGATTTATTGTTTGACGACGAAGAAAAAAGAACGATTAAATTCGATCCATCTAAAGCAACAGGCCGTAAACAATTCGTTGTTGATAGTCGAACAGTTTATCGATTAGTACCAAAGTATAAATACCCCGTTGTATTATTTGAACCTGAAGACCTTCGACTACTTCACGGCTCCCCTACTCGGCGTCGACAATTTATCGATCGATTCATTACGCAACTTAATCCTTTATACGGAGTTGCCCTTCGTAAATACGAACGCGCTATGAGGCAACGTAACAACCTCCTGAAGGCTTTTAACACCCCAGCCGACCAACTCTTCGCCTGGGATATTGCGCTTGCTGAGCACGGCGCTTATATCATCGAGCAACGTATTGCTTTTATTGAAAAAATTAACAGCCGATTAAATGATGCCTATCAAGATATTGCTCATTCAAATGACGAAGTATCTGTCCATTATTCACATACGTATCTAGGTGATGTAAAACAAAAACTACTCACCGACTTAAATGCACATATCGATAGAGACCGTATGCTTGGTAATACTTCGGTTGGCCCACATCGTCACGATGTCTTATTTGAATTTAATCACTCCCCTGCTTTGACTGTTGCTTCAAGGGGCGAAGCACGAACGATTGTGTTAGCTTTAAAATTTCTAGAAGTCGATATTATTGAACAGCTAACAGGGTTAAAACCACTTATCTTACTCGATGATGTCTTCTCTGAATTAGACCTTGCTCGTCAAAAAGCATTAAGTACGACAATTCGTTCACACCAAATTGTTATTACAACTACCCACATTCCTGAGGGTGACGATAGTTATAAACACGTCGAGCTAAAGTAAACTATTCGCCAGCTGATTCGTTGAGGGCTTCATAGGTATTATCTTCATAGATAACCTCGTAATCACTCAGTAAGTACCCGCGGCGCGCTACCTCATCAATAGCAGATTGCTTTGCTTGTAAATCGAATAGTCGAACACAGATCGCAAACTTTGTTCGATCCTCCGGGTAGGCTTCAGAATCACAGACGACAATTTTATAAAATCGATCAACTATTGGAAGCTCTGCTAAGAGCGGGTATTTATCAGTTAATTCAGCTGCACCTTGTTCAACTTTTTTTCCACCAATACGTTGAATAACTAACTGTGCTTCATCTGTTTCAAGTAACGCACGAGCTGCATCGGTTAATGGATTTAATGCGTATAATACTTCTTTTGTTTCACCTTTTGCTATCGTGAATGTTTCGGTGTGTGAATCAAATTCATCACGTGATAATTCAACGGTAATTTCACCAGGGCTTACAGTAAGTGAATCACCGTTTTTCACTAAATGTTTTTTGCCATTTATTGTGGCGGTGAATTCCGTAGGAGCAACAACGAAATGTATGGTTGCGCGTGGAATAGCCGAGTACACGATAACACTAACAATAGCCGCTACAAAAACAATAACAGTCAGTAGTATTAATATTTTTCGTTGATTCATTATTTAATCACCCTTGCTGAAACAGCCCCATTTTGTATCATATATGTTGCACTACCGGCGTCGCGAACACTTGGAACACGGCCCGTACCAGGAGTATTCGCCCACCAAGAGGCATCAACTGACGGATACTTATCTTCACCGGTATACATAGTAGTGTGACCATCAATAAATAGGATATCACCAGGTTGTAAGTCGTTTAGGGTCGGGTTTTCATCAACAAGGTATTTATCGGTATTTCCTCGAACGTATGAAAGTTGTGCGCTGACACTTACTTTTGGATACCCTAGATCAACTTCGGTTGCGTACATAACGACTGCAATAAACCCACCACAGTCTGTCCAGTGTACTGAAGGGTTGTATTTAGGTTTTGCAACGTTATAGGTATCACGACTAGAAATGATTTTATTTTTATTATCATCGAGTGTTTCATTATTCATACCCTCTGTTGCAGGTTTTGGTAGCGCAAGTCCAATAGCAGTTTTAACTAGGTTACCAGCAATAATACCACTGCCTGATTTACACTCTGAAGTTGCAGTTGAACCAGAGTATTGATTGTATACAGAGATCGCTGCCCCTTCACGCTTATCATCATGAGCAACTGTCGCGTCGGCACGTTCAAAAATAATACGGAATTGCATAGCTGCAACCGCAGGCTCTGAGGTTGTACTGAATTTTTTATCTTGAATAACGGCTTTTTCAGCACCTTCTAATTCTTTCTTTAAGAATTCAAGCTGAACATCAACGTTATCCCAGCTCTTCCCTTTTTCTTTTGCAAACGCTTCAAGGTTATTCCAACGACCAAACGTCCATTGAACTAAGCCGTGCCCTTTGTCTGCGCGAGTCGTCGCTTCAACTGCTGAAGGATTAAACCCTGATTCAGCATACATATTACCCATAATTCCAGATGCTTGCGCGGCATTTAGCGCTTTACCGTCATTAGTACTCAGTGTTTCGGTTGTTAAGAATTTATAAATTGTATCAATGGTTGCATTCTTCTCAACCTTAATAGAAGTTGAAGTGTTTGAAGCTTGAGTTTGCCCGGCATTACAATCAACCGCATCAGGATCGTAATAAATAATATTATTTGCACTATAAAAAGCTTCATCTTTAAGCGCAAATACTTGGATAGTTGGAAGACTAAATTGAAATGCAAATAAAGCGAGAACGAATAATAATGAAATTTTTATCTTATATTTCATATATTAAAACCCTTTAATTCCGTTCAACTTGAAGTACTTGGCTGGGTCAATGCGATCACCGGGGTTGTATCCGCCTGTACTGATACCATACCGTTCGTAGCTTTTTTTATCGCCAACCTTACTAATATCAAGCTCAATGTGAAGGTGAACGCCTGTTGCTTGTCCGGATTTACCCATCTTACCGATTCGTTGACCGGCAGTTACTGTATCCCCTACTTTAACTTTTACGTCGGCCGGGAACATGTGCCAGTAAGAACTGATTAAACCGTCGGCGTGCTTGATTTGTAGGATATTATTTCCGCCATTACCAACAGCGATTACTTCACCGTCCATAACAGAGAACACCGCACCATCACTTGTGAAAAGGTCTAGTCCTTGGTGCCATGTTGAACAACCGCCACAAGGTGCAGGTCGTGGACCAAAGTCATCAGGAATTGAGAAACTTGCAGATACCGGTGAAGCGACTTCTCCCGTGCCGGTTGCTTCAGCAACGACATCTTCGTCATCCATACTTTCGTTGACACTTCGATCCATCGTGAAGACACGGAAATAACTATGTTTTGTATCTTCAGCCATACAATCAAGGCCAATGTCACCACCTTCTGTCGTTGTTTCACCCCATCCATCGGTTCGATCAACACAGTTAGTCATAAATGTTTTGTAGTCACCATCAATCGCCTGACCATTTTCATCGATATATGCAGTAGAGTTTCCTTGTCCTTCACCAAGCATGTATGTCAGTACTTCGTTAGGATCTAGCGAAAGTTCTTCATCCGACATAACATAGCGAACGTTACAGAAAATATCAGCCGCGATACCTAGTTCGTCGTATCCCTCATCCTCACACTTACTAAAACGATCAGGATTATATGCGACTGCTGCATTTGTTGTAGGAACAATTGAAGCGAGTGAAGTTGAAAGGAATTTTGGCAGTGCTGCGAGTGATTCAGCAAATCCACCTTTTGCACTTGTGAATGTTGGATTAACTGATCGAGCAAATGATCCTAGGAATGAATATTGATTTGAAATATCAAGGGGTGTGTCTTTTGCTTCATAGGTTGCTTGGGCAATGTATTCATTTTTAATTCGTGCATTTGTTCGAGCGGCTTTTTCTAAATCTTCTTTTTTAGCTGGCTTCATTCCCCTTGCTTGAGCTACGCCACCTAAGGCAGTAGCTGTACCGGAAAAGGTAGCATTAACTGAATCAACGCCCTTTGTTTTTGAGTTAACGACGTCACCAGCTACGATATCGGCTAGTGCAGCCTCAAGGAAAGGTAAAGCAAACCCAACTGCTAAAGATGCCCCAACTGAAACGATCGTTGAAGTACCAACACTTCCGATCGCAGCAGCAATACCAACGATAAATCCACCAACACGAACAATAGGACTTTGAATCACTCCACAGCTACCGCGAATATTTTCACGTCCTCCAAAGGTATCAGCAATTGAATCAGTTACAGTACTTAACGTTCCTGTAAGTCCTCCACCAACCATGTATTGTTGTGAACGTGTAGTGAGTGTTGGCGCATCGTTATAGGAAGCAACGGCAAATCCAGGCGAGTCAAAACCACTCTTTTTATAGAATGGGTTCGGGCGCTCTTTGGCATTTTTGATTGCATCAGCAGAATTTGAACCGGTAGTCGTTTCGCTTAATTCATCAGTGATAGTTGGGTTATTGTCGATTGCGGTAATAATATTACCCATATAGGCAACTTGCTCTGGGGTGGCAGTCCCGGCTTTAATTTGATCGGCAGTCCCTAATACAACAAATGCATACTGGGCAAGCTCAATGGCACGAATTTGTTTTGCTGCCGCGGCAACAGTTCTGGCGGTGTTATATACCGTACAGGCCGTATCGGCCGCACCAATAATAGACACGCCCTTTGCTCCACTCGAAAGTACTCCGGTCACTGCTTTAACACCAGTTGTTTTAACCGCCTCTGCTTTTGCATCAAATCCATCAACTCCTGCAAGTTGATTGAATCGCGGATCTGTTTCAGGAATTGTTTCGCCGTCGACAGTAATAAATCGTTTACCATCTCCGTCTACTTCAACTTTTGCCCCACCAGATAATTCTTCACCGGTTGTGTTGGCATCGAAACTTGAATCAAGCTCCTCTACAGTTACACCGGTTAGCTTGGGACCTTTGGATGTTTTGAATCTGTTAACTAAGGTCTTAATTGCGGTGTTATCAGTGAGACTCATATACATAGGGTTATGAACCTTATTCATAGCCGTACGTACTAACGGGTCTCTTCTTTCATTAATAAGATCTTGCGGGTTTTTAATCTCTACTCCGTTAGGGGCAGTCATGGAGGTGACAACAACACGACCAAAAGCCTTTTCATCGACTTCAATATTTGTGAAGCCGGCCTTTTCAAACTTAGCAACTTGCTTGGCGTTCATTGATCCAAACTGACAACGAATCTTTACGACATTACTACAGACACTTCCAGACGCTTGTAGACCTTTTAGTTTTGCCTTAAACATTGCATCAGAACGAATATCAAATGCAGCAAGCTGATCATTAAGATCACCCGTTAGCACTTCCTTTAATTGAACAATACCAAGACCGGGTGCAAGCATAATAGAAAAAGCACCACCCGTACCAAGAAGGAGTCCAATAATTCCACCAATAGGCCCCTTCTTTTTAAAGAAACCCTTTAATGTAATTGGTTGAGCTTTACCGCCAGGGCTTGGAACGTAGAAATTATTTTCTAATTTTCCAGGACTCTCTTCACTTGATTTAAGGTCGTGGTTATTCGGATCGTTTGCAAAAGATTCTAATTGGTCAGTTCCACTTCCAATATACCCCGCGCCCATTTTTTCGCGGTAGTTTTGATCACCAGGATTATAAAGACTATCTTGCTCCTCTTTATTGTCTGGGAGTGTTGAATTTGGAGCTGCCATAACTGTTTCCTATTATACCTTAAGCGGTCGGTGTTGTACCGGGAGTTTGCGGCACACTTACAGGGTTAGTAGTAATAAGTTGCTGTTCTGTGGCGCTGGCTTGAATTTGAATGTGTACGTGGCTTTGACCGGCGAAGAATAACCCTTGTCCAATTGGGAAGTTTGCAAGACGCTTCTTCTCTTCTTCTGTAAGTTTAAAGACGTCAGAAAGTACATCAACTGCACTTGAAGATTGTTTCAATAGTAGTTGCATTGAACTGTTGGCGACAATTGCACGGCCCATCTTGCTTCCCATAAAGTCTTCAACGTCTTGAGTAATAGTCGTTAGACCCAAGAAATATTTACGAGCGCGTTTTGCAAGGCTAAACAAGAAGTTAGCTGAATCATCATACTTCATCAACTGCCATGCCTCATCAACGATCAACATGCGCTTCTTTTGAACAGTACGGGTAATATTCCAGATGTGTGAAAGCACGATGTACATCGCAACTGGGCGCAGTTCATCTTCAAGGTCACGAATATTAAAGACGACCATCGGGTTATTAATATCGATGTTAGATTGTTGTGAGAAAATACCAGCAAACGTACCTGTGGTGTATTTACGAAGACGTTGCGCAAGTTGTGGACCAGTATTTCCCATGTGAAGAAGTGTGTCGTAAAGATCACTAATGGTTGGTGGTGGTGAGTTGTGAGTTAGTGGGTCGCTTGTAATACCAACGCGTGCGTATGTGTCGATAAGTGCTTGATCGAGGTCAGCTTCTTCAACAGGGTTTAATGCTGCCATTGTTTGTCCGTTTGCCGCGACCTGTGTACCACCAAGCATAAGACGGAATAGTCCATGAAGCGTTACGAGGTTTGCACGAAGTGCATCTTCGGCTTCGTCGCTATCAATGACACGAGGAAGATCGAACGGATTAATACGGGTACTTGAGTTAAGGCTAAGGCGGATATAACTCCCCCCCACTGCTTCGGCAAGTTTTTGGTACTCGTTTTCCGGGTCGATAATAAGGATTTCACTTCCGAGCATCATGCTTCGCAGTGCTTCAAGCTTCACAGTAAATGATTTACCTGCACCAGATTTCGCGAAGACTACCATGTTGGCGTTTTCAAGTTTGAAACGGTCGAAAATAACTAAGCCGTTATTGTGCATATTAATGCCGTACAGGATACCAGTGTTGTCAGTAAGGTCGGCGCTGGTGAATGGGAAGCTGGTACTGATCGCACCAGTGTTCATGTTACGACGAATTTGTAATTGGTCGCTCATTTGCGGAATAGTACTGTTAAGTCCCTGCTCCTGTTGAGAAGACGCTACCTTACTAAAGACAAGTTGCTGTCCGAAGAGTGTTTCAATTTTGTGTTGTACGAAATTAAGCTCGTCTAAACTATCTGCATAAAGTGTCACATATAATCCGAAACGGAAGAAGTGTTCAGCACCAAGCTGAATTTGATCACGAAGTTCTTCAGCGTCATTAATGGCCGCTTCAAGTGCTGGGTCACGGGTCTTACCCTTTTCGTTACTAATTGAAGCGCTGGCTTCAAGTTGTGTCACCTTCTTACGAAGGTTATTAAGCACTACTTGGCTTTCAACTGGGTAGATGTACATACTGACATCAAGTACTTCATCGATATTAATAAGTGTACTTAACCAGCCAGTATAGATTTGGCGTGGATAGCCATATACGTAAAGCGTTCGGCCGTACTTTGTCCCTAGGCGGAAATATGATGAGTGAATCTCAATACTACTCGGTGCAATTAAATCACGTAGTGTCGAAACACCCTTTAAAAATGCTTGCTCTACTTCTGCTTGTTCGCGTGCGCGTTGTTGTGCTGCAACATCAACTGCGGTTTGTTTAGCCATTACAGTACTCCTCCGCCCGCTGATGTGCCGACACCTTTTTTAACAAAAGTATTGGTGGTGCTTTCGAAATTACCAAGTGGTTGTCGGACGGCGGTGTCTGGGTTGTAGAAATTGTAGTACAACTCGCCTAATGACTTAGTATCAAGCTGTACACTTTGTACACCAATTTGGAACATACCAGCAATCACTGCATCAACGCGGTTCTTGATCTCACTTGAAGCTTTTTGATAATCGGCCGTATTAATTTTAGTGATCGTATTTTTAGGTTTAGCAAATAGTTTACCGAAAAAGCCCTTACCCTGTTCAACGAAGTTAGTCATATCGCCCTTAGGGAAGAACGGTACAACGATATAGAATGATTTCTCCATGATGTTTGCATCTTGAGAAAGTGCATCGATGAAACCAATGTAATCGTCCATAAGCACACCAAGAAGCATATTGTCTTGTGTGCGACGCGTTTCGACGAGTCGTTCAATGTAAGGACCGATATCAACTCTCTGTGAGCGCACTAGGATTTGTACCGGGAAGTTAAGTGAGTTTAAGAAGCTTTGGTAACTATACTCTACTCCTTCGCGTTCACGGTCACTCATAAGGTCGAAGTTAATTGACTTACAGGCGATAACTGCGCGGAATGATCCGTCGATCATAATCACCATGTTGTCACGAACTTCAGAGAGCTGAAGGGTGTTCTGTGTTGAGTTGGGATTTTTTGGTGCTGGGGCGGTTGGTTGAGCTGATCCTACTGGCGCCGGTGCCGGAGCAATCGGTTGAGGTGCTATTGGAGCTGGAGCGCCAGGAATAGGAGCCGAAGGAATCGGAGCGGGTGCTGGAGCGCCGCCAGGGGCGGTTGGTTGACTAAAAAACGGATTATTTGGCTGCATTACCCTACTCGTCCCACTCCTGTTAGTGTCGATCTATCGCAATGAGATAATTACTTCTTGTTGCAAGTCGTCTTCTTTTTGTTGAATACGCTGTGCTTCATGAGCAATTGTTTCAATCGATAAATCGGTATTATTTGCAAGGTTCATTATATCAGCTGACACCACCTTCTCGCTAGTGGTTGGGGCTGTTTCGATTGGCGCAATTTCTACCGGTGGTGAATAGACGTGCGCCGGATCATCGATAGGTTGAATCATTGTCTGTTGAATGTTAGTTGGGTATGGATTAAATACTGGTGCCTGCACGGGAACTTGTGGCTGCTGTGGCGCCTGAGGAGCCGCAGGAAGCACAGGAACTGTTGGTGTTTGAGTAACAGGTGCTGTAACTGGTACTGGTGCAGCAGCGACCTGGTGCATACGATCAATCGCCTCTTGTTTGATACGTTCTGATTCTTTTGTCATCATTGAATCAAAAGATTGTGCAACCGAGTTACTTGAGTCTAATACATCTTGAGCACCTTGAGCTTCAAGGAATATATCACTATTCACTCCTCCAGGCCCTTGGACCCCTGCTCCTCTAATCGCCCATCCCTGGGTGTCGACAATATTTGCAAGATAACTAAAGCGTTGGTCTGCATCGGCCTGGGTAATATCTTTTGTACGATTTACTTCAACAATCTTAGGTGCGGTTACTTCAATAAGTGACTCAATTCCATCCGGATCCCAAAGTCGCTTACGGGGTTTAATATAAAACGAAACAATTGCCGCTAAATAAATTTCCATCGGCTGATCTTTACGAAGCGGTAATGCGAGTGCACCGAAGAAGATGATAATTGGAAGCGGGATGATTGCTAACCCAATAAATAACTGTGCAAGCCCCCATGCAAGTGCCCCGGCAAGGGCTACGACGATAAGATAGATAAACTGTCGGAAACTAAACGGTCCGATTAATTTATCATCCGCCTCAACATCTTGGGGAACTTTGTAGGTTGCCATAGTGCTTATAGTATATCAGTTAATGGTACGAGTAATACCCTGATGATTAGTGATCGATTCTGCCAGACCCACCAGGAAGGATTAACCCAGAGCCAGGAGCGGTATTGCCAAGTAGACTTTCAATTTGTGAATTGGCAGTTTGGTTACCAGCAATCCGACCATTGATTTCTGAAGAATCACGGATACCGCGAGCAGCAGATTGGAGTGCTGCCATAAGTGAATGGTCTCCATTGTCGGCTGCAGCTTGCGCGACGGCGATTGCTTTGCCGCGAGCTTCGTCGTGCATGCCAGCAAATGCTTCTGATGTGTACTTACCGTCAGTAATAGCACCGGCAACTGCTTTTTCGTAGTTGAAGTTACCTTGTGAGATTGCATCAATATTTTTACCAGCAAGCGCAGGGTCTTTTGAGCCAACGCCATTTGCAGCAACTCCCTGTGAAATTGATGCAGCAAACTTACTAAGTGATCCTGCTGCAACACCAGTAGATGGGTCGCCTCTGTGGCTTTGACCGGTAATTGCGTGAATATCAGCCATTGAACCGGTTCGAAGCTGTTCTTGAATAGCTGCCTTCTGATAGATATCGCCAGAATAGGTTTGACCATTTTTCGTAACAGAACCATTCATTGCAAGATCTTGACGATCTTTACCACTCAAGTTTGCGTGCTCCATTGCAGCCTTTGCTGATTTAACTTCTTCTTCTTGTGCATGTAAGTCTGCTGCGACGGCTGACTTAACAAGTGATTCATTACCTGCTCGTGCTGCGCCACCAATACCAACACCGCTCGCGAAGAATCGTGCAGCACCACCCTTACTAACCCGTTCAGCAAACTTCTGGGCACGGTAGCGTTCTTGTCCAGCTTTTTGGTATGCCCTACCACGACCAACAACACTTCCTTTGTATGACTCGCCAAACTTCTTGCTGACATTTCCATTAGCCCGAGAAGCAAACTTATTAGCAAGTTGACCGAGTGCTGGAATTCCATCGAGGGATTTCTTTAATAATGTCGGAACAACGAATAGTGGCAACACAGTAACGGCCGCAGCAATAATTTGTCCAAACCACTTCCCTGCATCACCATCCATACCAGAACTAAACGCAGAGCTTAATGCAACCGAAGCAAGTGCTGATGCACCGAAGACGACTGAAATAATTGGGAAGACAAGTAACAATGCGGTTAACGCTTTTCTCCATTGAGTAAATAATTTCTCAGTATTTGGTAGTAAGAATGCAACAAAGGCAAGCGGTGAAACGATGACGAGAAGAATAATAAGTGCTTGCCGTGCAACAAGGATGAACAAGATCATGACCAGAGCTACCAGCGCTGCTAAGATTACTGGAACAAGAGTTGAAAGAAGCGCATAGAATGCGACACCGGTAATTGATGCAGCTAGGATTGCACCAGCAACACCAGAGAATCCAGCACCCGTTGCACCACTTAGTTCCTCGCTGATACTTATTGCACCCTCAGCTTGGAAGTTAGCCGCAATCGCATCGAACACATCTTTTAATGAATACCCCAAGATATTTGAAAGGTCGACCGCAAGCTGACTAATAAAGTAACTAAGGTTTACAAGAATCGCACCAATAATAAGCCGTGGAAGCATTTTCTTCACACCATAATTTGATACACCAAGACTCGAAAGTTGCGAGAAGATAATAATTAAGAACACGATAACAAAGGCAACGTTGGCGATCGATCGCATAACCGACCAAGCGCCGTAGGTTGGATTATCGGTTGAAAATACACCTGGGTCAGTTCGAAGGAAGCTATCAGATAAGAAACCAAAAGCACCGTCAGCTAAACTGGCGGTGAAATTAATAACTGGACAGATAATCCAGCCAATACCATCAATTACACAGGTTGGCTGTCCTTCTTTGTTTTCATCGTCTTCACCAGCACTCTTAGTGATATCACCTGCACCGGGAACGGTAATGTAGGCGCCATATACATCGGCTGGGTTTTTACCAGCATCTATCATGGCGGTCGCTGCCTTGATAATACCTTGTGCGTAGTTATAGGTGTTTTTTGCTAGTCGAACACATGTTTCTACCGAGACGCCACCCGAAGGCTTTTCATTAAGTGTGATTCCTTTTTGCCAATTGGCTTTCTTGATCTTGTACACCCAGTCTTGAGCAACCCACTTATCACCATCAACAAGGTGAACAATTAAATAGTCCTTATTGGGGCTTGTTGAAGTTGCAGAACTTCCTGTACCTGAAGTTGTAACGGGTAGTCCGTCATTATTCTTGTATAGAGCTTTCTCTTCGGCACTGAGGTCGGCAATTTTCTTATAAGGTGTTGCTGCACATGTCGAACTCATTTCTATATTGAGCTGAGCACGGTAGTAAAGAAGACCATCGTTACCTTCTAGGGTTGGAGTGGCGCCTTTGTAATTATGATTCTTGATTGTTTTTTGAAAGCCCTGAAGAATTTCACCGTCTGTATTAAGACCGGTCCACGTCTCGGTTTTACCATCCTTACAGGTAGTACTGTTCTGGATTTGTCCGCTTGTACATACTTGCGGTGTAGTAAGCTTGTACCCTATTTTGTCTATGAAGCCTTCATATTCTTCGGCTGAATAGCCCCAAAGTGACAGCGCGGGTTTTATCATGGTTGAACATTGCTGTCTTCCATCGTTTGAATCAATTAAGAACCCAGTCGCTACAACACTGCTTCCAAGCCATGTTTTTGGTGTTGCAACGTTTTCAAGAGGAATTTTTAGTGCCCATTGATTTGAATACAAAGTACCATCGATGAGACCACTTCTCCCACAGGTAGATAACGCATTAAAGTATGCATACGACTTAAGCTGGTTAAGTGGCGTCATGTTTTCAATAGCAGTTTTTGACTTCGGTGTACAAACGCCGACCTGGTTCATTCCACCTTGTCCGCTATTTACAACACTCCAGGTTCCACCTGCATCTTCACAAGATTTTTTAGTTTCAGCAGCGTAAGTAGTATCAGGGGTTGAGATAACACCAAGAACTGAAGCAAAAATTGCCCCAATAATGAATAGTTTCTTGAGTTGTGTGTGTTTCATACCCTACCTAGGGTTAATTAAACAGCAAAAACCCCCGAAAAGCTAGTGCTTATCGAGGGCTAAAGAAGGGATATCTAACTAGTTGTTAGTAGCAGATAGTAACTCTACGTCTGTAACTGATTCACCATTGATATTTGTAATTTCACGAACACCGAGAACTGCAGTTGATTCTGTTTCGCCATTTCGGGTTACGATTACAAAGTTTCCATCTGAGTCGGTTTTTGTCGAAACAACGTCGTATTCAGGAACAAAGGCTGGTGTGCTAGTACTCCAAGTTTCAATACGAGCATCGATATCTTCAAGACGGTCTGGGTTTGTTGAAATAATAACTGCAACCTTGTGTGCGGTTGTTTTATCAAATGCAGTTCCGTCAGTTTCGTTACGTGTCTTTAGTGAAGACAAGAAAGTTTGCTTTAGGTCGGCTGTCTTTAACGCACCTTCAGGGGTATTTGCAGATGCATTTTGGTGCAATGCGCTACCACCGGTCTCATCAAGACGGTATTTTAGGATTGGTAGGTTATTGTCATAAACGAACTGTGCGAATGTAAGCTGGTCTTCGATAGGTTGGCTACGGAATTCATCAACTGACATAGCTTCCCAGCCACGAATTTGATCTTGCTGTTCAGGTGAAAGAAGGGTAAATAGACCGTGTTCAACAACATTTTCTGGCATGTGTTCTACATCGATAACAGATTCAGGATCTGTTGGGGCTTCTTCAACCGGTACTTCAGGATTTTCATCAACTGGTTGTTCAGCAACGATAGGTGTTTTTTCGGGGCCATTGTTTGCAGCGGCGATTCCACCAGCAATCCCACCTAATGTAAGTAATCCAGCACCAACAACAGTAACTTTACCTAGCTTAGTTTCGATAAAGCCACGAAGGCCAGTCTTCTTCTCTAACGGGTTAATAGATGAAATATCATCAGGCGCACTACTAATATGTCCAGCTTCGACAGCTTCACTAAGAGTAGTGTTGTCAAAGTTGTTTACAGGTGTTTCTTGGAATTCAGCAGGTAGATTTCCTGAGTGAGGAATACTATCTAGACCTTGCTTTGATTCTGATGGTTGTGGGTTCATTGTGGTGGTGTTTCCTTGCACACTTACGTGGGCGCTTAAAAACTAATACTATTAATTTGTCTGTGCTAATTTATACACTATATTGTCCAAAAAAGCAATAGCATAATGACCCCTTATATATATGTATCGTGAGGGAGGGCTTGCCTACTCTGTAGAAATGTCGTATTTTATAGATAGTTATGAAAATAAAACAAACAGTAACAAAGTTAATTCTCGGGGCTCTCCTTCTTGTTGGTCTCGCCCTCCCTGTTCTGGCTGCTACCCCTGCTGACGCAGCGAGTTGTGGTGGCGTTCAGACAAGCATTATTAGTTGTGAACAAGACGGCAAGGGTGATGAAGTAGAAGACACTGGTGTTTGGGGTATCTTACTGCTTGCAATTAACATCCTTACGGCTGGTATTGGTATCGTTGCGGTTGCTGGTGTAGTGTACGCCTCTATCCTTTATACGACCGCCGGTGGTAGTAGCGACCAAACAAAGAAAGCTATGACTATCATTGCGGACATCGTTATTGGTGTAGTCGCCTATGCATTAATGTATGCCGTGCTTAACTTCCTGGTTCCAGGTGGACTATTTACTTAAGGAGCTCTATGAAATTACTAAAAAACTTGTTTATCACCCTTTCATTCGCAGTTTTCGTGGCAGCACCTATCGCTACCGTGGCTGTTCCGCAAACAACGTATGCAGCAGCTGAAGATTGTAGTGTACGCATTCTTGGTATGCCGACATGGTTCCGTGGCCTTGTGAACGACGATTGTGACATCATTACACCATCTGACGATAAGGGTGGTATTAGCCTATCAACCTTTATCTGGCGAATCGTACTAAACGTTATTGAGATTGCATTATTCCTTGTTGGGTATGCCGCCCTATTCTTTGTACTGTATGGTGGTTTCCAGTACTTAACTGGTGGAAGCAACCCTAGTCAAACAGAAAAAGCACGCGTTACAATTTTAAATGCGGTGATTGGTCTGGCTATTTCAATGGCAGCAATCGGTGCGGTTAACTTAATCTTCAGGATTATTAACGGATAATTATATGAAATACTTTTTATTACAATTTGCACAAAAATTAAGCGCTGACGATGTTAATATCCCAAAGCTAACTGGTGAACAAGTGCTTCAAAACGGTTTGAATATTACCTATTTCCTTGCAGGAATTATTGCTGTGATTGTTATTATCGTTGGCGGTATTATGTATGCGACTTCAAGTGGTGACTCTGGACGAGTTGGTAAGGCTAAAAATCTTATTCTCTTCTCTGTTATTGGACTGGTTATTATTTTTGCCGCATTTGCTATAACTAACTTCGTGATTGGAAGGTTTTAACTATGAAAAGAATTAAACAACTTATATTTGGACTTGCTTTGGTGTTTGGTCTAGGAACTGCATTTATTCCGGCACTTCCTGTAAGTGCGGTCAACGTTGATCCACTTGCTGGTGCATGTGATGGCAATAAAGACTCAGAGGTGTGTAAAAGTGCAGATGATGACATTTCTACTGTTATCGCTGCGGTCGTGAATGTGCTACTGTTTATCATCGGTATTATTGCTGTCATCATGATTATCATCGGTGGTATTATGTATGCCGTCTCATCTGGTGACTCTGGTGCAGTGACGCGCGCAAAAAATACTATTCTTTACGCGGTTGTAGGGTTGGCGGTTGCCTTCTTTGCCTACGCAATCGTGAACTGGGTGGTAATGAGGTTTGTTTAAACCTTAACAAATACCGTTAAATCTGCTATAAATGACAGTAAGATTCTAAGAAAGGAACCATACTAAATGAAAAAATTAACTAAAAACGTTCTGCAGACTATGATCGTCGGAACAGCACTTGCACTAGTCGCTGTATTCGTCCCTCTTGCTCCTGCTGCAAGTGCTGCTTGTGACGACCAATCCCTATCAGCAAGCGGTGGTGTTGAATGTGCACAAGGTAATGATGTTCCTACTCGCCTATTTGGTGATGGTTCAATCTTCACTACTATCGTAAACGTTCTTCTCTTCGTGATTGGTGCGGTCTCTGTGATCATGCTTATCATCGGTGGTATTCGTTACACAGTATCTGGTGGTGACAGCGGAAGCGTTACAGCTGCTAAGAACACAATCATGTACGCATTGATCGGTCTTGCTATCGCCTTCTTGGCATTCGCAATCGTCAACTGGGTACTTGGTGCAATTACTCCTGCCTGATCTTAGGTAAGAATTAAATAACCCTCGGCTGAAAACGCCGGGGGTTATTTTTATATCATAGTTTCCTACTACGTTTGTATATAAAAGAACCTCTCGTGATGAGAGGTTCTTTCTTTTGCAACCAGTTCGTATTATTGAACTTGGATTTTCTTGGCTTGTTCTTGTTTGATCTTACTAAAGGTAACTGTGAGAACGCCGTCTTTTAGGACTGCTTCTACTTCATCTTCCTTTACGCTTACAGGCAATGCGAGTGTTCGGCTGAACTCTCCCCAGTAACATTCTTGAATGTGCCAGTTAGTTGCATCGCTGTCGTCACCACTACTTAGCGTTCCGCTAATAGTAAGGATGCCGTCGCTAATGCTGACATCAAGCTCTTCCTTGTTTACGCCAGCGGTGCGGGCTTTAACAACCAGCTTCTCGTCTGTTTCGTAAACGTCAACTGCGAGTTGACCAGGAAATTCTTCTTCACTGTCGTCCCAACTGTCTGCTGTCGCTACTGGCGCCGGAGCGTCATTTGATGAAAGGTCGTCGTCGCTCAAAAAAGCTGCGGCTAGTTCATCTTCAATTAGTAAATCTTCGTTTTGTTTCCGGGCCATGATATCCTCCACTTTCTCTAGGCTCATTTGACAAATAGTCCTTCGTATTATAACGGCCACGTGCGGTATAATCAACCAATTACCTATGCTAAACGTAAAAAACACAATGATTGACCAGGTACTGTCAGTGGTGGCGCCACACCTCTGTTCTGGATGCGGTAAAATAGGCACCTTACTATGCGGTCGTTGTAAATCTCACATAGCCAACGACCCATTTCGGTACTGTTTAGTCTGTAAAAGCACTACTTCTTTGGGGATTTGCATAGAACACAATAAAAGTTATGAAAAAGCTTGGATTGTGGGTACGCGATCCGGCCCATTACAGCAACTTATTGGTGGATTTAAGTTTATGAACGTAAAAGCAGCCGCTAAAGACCTGGCCGAGCTGCTTGATTTACGACTTCCTGCCCTTCCCGCTCATACAATTGTGGTTCCGGCGCCAACTGCCCCAGCGCATATTAGAGAACGAGGCTATGATCATATGGCTTTAATTGCGAAATACTTTGCCTCCCGACGAGGATTACAATGTTCTGCTGTACTAGGCCGGGCCGGTGTGGCGACGCAACACCGTTCAAACAAACAGGAACGTATCATTCAGGCGAAAACCGCCTTCACGATACAAGCAAAGATTGCACCTCAAACCCCCTATTTGCTTCTGGATGACGTTGTAACAACTGGATCGACTATTGACGAGGCTAGTAAATTACTAGCCTCTCGGGCGCTTCAAAGGTCTGGATTGGCGCACTCGCCTATCAACCTCTCGACTGATCGACGTCACTCTGTTAAAATAGGCCAGCAACCATGGAGAGGTGACCGAGTGGTTGATGGTACTTGTCTTGAAAACAAGCGTGGGGCGACCTACCGCGAGTTCGAATCTCGCCCTCTCCGCCAAAATAAAGTGACGACCCGAAATGGTCGTCTCTTTTTATTTTTGTGTAGCTTATATTAAACGTCTGTATATCCGGCGTTTGATCCAGGCGCCAGGACACCGAGTACCCAGTTGATAGCAGCGAACGCAAGGAATGCGACGACTAATCCAACGATGGCATATAGAATGGTGTTTTTAGCAGCACTGACCGCTGTGGCGTTACCACCTGATACTACGTAGCGAAGTCCACCAACGATAATCATAACGACGGCCAAAGCACCAACAACAAACAGTAAAGTGTTGGTAATGGTGGTGACAATACCAGCACTACCGAATAATTCGGTTGGTTGTCCGTCGCCTCGTGCTGCTTCAACACCTTCTTGGATGCTATACGCAGCGGTAACTTGAGATAAGCCGGTTGATGCTAGGATAGCAAAAACAATCGCCCATAGAACCGGTTGAATTGTTTTAGTTAGTTTTCGCATTAAGCCTCCCGCTCATATTAGATAACTATATCTTAATTATAGCAAATTATCCTCGGAAAAGCTAGTCGTCACATCTGTTTTATGCTACAATCGCTCAAGTCGTTCACATAGAAATGTGAGCCTCGTACGGAGGAGTACCCAAGTGGCTGAAGGGGATGGTTTGCTAAATCATTAGTCTGGGGAGACCTGGAGCGAGAGTTCGAATCTCTCCTCCTCCGCCAAAAGAACTGAGTCCATTACGGGCTCTTTTCTTTTGTCTGTCTACCCTTTACTGCTCATGGTATACTTGAATCACTATGAACCCTGAAGATAAGCAGAATTATTGGGCAGAAGATCCACACGCAGAACCTGCGGAGATTGACGTAACACCGCAAGAGCCGGTTGTGAAAGATACGCCCGTTACCTGGACGGCTCAAGAGTATATCCACCTAGATAAAAGTCCACTATGGTTTATTATCTTTGTAGTCGTCGTTCTTGGGTTTATCGCGGTTGATGTATTCTTGCTTCATTCTTGGACATTCTCACTGCTTGTAGTGGTGATGGCAGTAGCGGTGATTATTTACACCCGTCGCCCACCCCGCACCCTTACCTATGGGTTAAGTGGTAAGCAAGGACTGTACGTTGGTGAACATTTGTATCACTTCGATGATTTTAAATCGTTCGGCATTATTGAAGATGATGGACATCATTCGATTCTATTGATCCCTCGTAAGCGATTCGCTCCAGGCGTCTCGGTCTACTTTCCTGAAGCATCAGGCGAGCAAATCGTTGATATTTTAGGCCAACGCCTGCCAATGGAGAATCTAAAACTCGACATCATTGACGTACTTGTTCGTAAGCTTCGCCTCTAGGGCTTATCAACACCCCACCTCTTGTGGTACAATAGCTTCTGTTCGTCGCGAAAGTGACAAAAGTACCTTCTAGTTACAAAGATATTGCCCGTTGTTTTTTAAACAGCGAGCAGTATCATATGCACCTGTAGCTCAGCTGGATAGAGCGTCGGCTTGCGGAGCCGAAGGTCGTAGGTTCGAATCCTGCCAGGTGTACCAAAGAACGAAGACGAGTTAATCTCGTCTTTTTTCTTTGGTAATATTTGGTCTTTAAATTTTGTTAAGAATTCCCCCGTAGTTATAAGGAGTAAAAGCATCTCCAACAAAAATGGGATATGCCGGACTGTTAACGCCCAGCTTTTCAGCTAGCTCCTTATTCATCCGCTGAAAAGCTTTTAGGTTCTTTGTATCAAGCTGTAATCTGTCCCGGTCTTCAAGGGTCATTCGATAAACAAACCGATATGTTTCAATGTCTGATGATTCCGATAGTGTAGCCTTCTGAAGGTTCTTAACCTTTTCATACCAGATAGTGGCGTCATTTTGTTTGCTATCCATACTTACCTCAATTGAAATACAGTTTGCGGCGTATTTATTCAAACAATCATAATCGGCGACAATGACACGCTTTAGTCCAAGCTCACTTGATACTGAGAGGAGTGCCTTGCTTGCCGTTTCGCCCACAAATGAGCAGTCATTATCAGAGCAGTATGTATTGTGAAAATCCAATACGACATCGTACTTCTTGCAAAGTAAAACAAGTTCGGCTGCCCGACGCTCTTCGTAGCCGACAGCTTTGAGAGTGCCAGGGAATGACCGGTTAAGGTCTTTACCGGTAAATCGAACGGCGTCTTTTACTGCTATATCGTTTGCGATTACCGCGTCGATACCATCGATTGGATTATTTTGTAACATTTTGACCAGTTCAATACCAAGCGTTTCGTTACCGTGCATGCCGCCGATGATTAAGATGTTCATCGCTCACCCCCCTCGGTATTAATTAAGAGAAAGTCACGACGATCTGGCGTGCGCAGTGTAATCTCCGGATCTGTGTTTGATTCACTACGAAATACCGTTACTGCATCTCTAAAGTCACGTTGTGCTGCGCGAACCATCGCTTCATTTACTGTTCTAAAAGCTATGATTGGGTTCTCAAGGGTAGTCGAAAAGCCTTTGCACATAGCGCCAAAATTCTTTAGATTAGCGTTGCTTCTGACTGTTTTATCGGCAAAAACTTCGTCGAGCCAGATAAAAGGCGTTGCTCCTAGTTGACTTTCAAGCCAGCCGGCCATCAATGGCACATCTTGATATTTCTCTTCTGCTACTACCTGTACGTTTGTTTTCCAGGCGACCGCAGCTAAGGCAACTTCGCTCGATACTCTCTCTGTGTACCATCTTGTTGGTCGACTTGTCGCCAAAGCTTCAAATCGAGTGACAAGACCCTCTGGTTTATAAGCGGGTTCCTGTGGGGTGATGCCGCATCGTTTACATATTTCGCCAATTGATACCGAAGATAGTCCTCCGGCGCATCGCTGAGGCGTTTCTTGGTCAACACAGGTACTCACTTCGAACCACGGTGGTCCACTGAATGCTTCTTGGTAAGGTTTGATTACTTCGTCGTAATTCATGTTTTCCGGGGAAGAAAACACTTCGTTGTTAGGTGATTTATCCATAATAGACTCCTTTAAATAGTGGGTAATAATATAAAAACGCCAGCATGTGCTGGCGGAATGAAGGTTACAAGAAATCCTAGGCACGTGCTGGCGGAATATGGCTGTGATGTGTTGAAGAAAGCTTAATAGCCTTGGTATAGCCACCGTCTCCATTCTTAATCCAATCACTAATTCGAGCTATTGTTCGGCTGCTTAACTGGGTTTTCGCGATAATCGCGGTATATTTTTCTCCTGATGTAAGCATTCGCGCCGCCTCAAAACGGGCAGACAATTCAAGAATTTCCTTTTCGGTCATAACATCACGCAAAAACAGCTGCATCGTCGAAGTGTCGTCGATGAGACTGAGTGTCGCTGCGAATTGTTTTGGCATTTCGGTTTGCCACAGGTCGTTTTTCATACTGATACTTTACCAAAGTAAAGTAATATTGTCAACTGAGGAAGGCTATACTTGCTTTGTAAACTTCTTCATAAGTGCCTTAGAGGCAGCGTTTTTAGCCATGTCGCCAACCTTTGAATCATATAGTTCATAGGCAGTTTTCATTACCTGGGCTGATTTTGAAGTAGGGTCTGCTTCAAGGGCAGCTTCGTTAAATTCGTTGTGTTTACTGGCGCCACTGTCTACTCCGGCTATACCCGCTTCAATTCCGGTTGCAATAAGTGCTTTAGGGCCAGCGAACGCAGCAATACCGGCTGCATCGAAGCTGTATGATCCATCTTCTTTTTCTTTTGCTACCTTACTCGTCAGTGAGTTAACCGCACCTTCAACACCCGCTGTATAGGTTGAGCGGAATTCTTTTGGCATAGCATCGGTGATCATACCGAAAGCAGTGGTTCTTCCGGCGAACTTCATGGCCTCACCGGCAAACCCAACAACACCGGACAAACCGCCGCCAACTTTGTCGGCCGCTGATTTTTCAGGATCGTTTAATGTCACCATCATGCGAGTGGCTACGCTACCAAAACCCGCTACTACTGCGTCAAGCCGCTCTTGGCCTGCTTCTTGTCGTTCTTTGATCCAGTCCGTAACCTTAGATTCTGGTGCCTCGGCATTATTTTGGGGTTCATTTGGTACATACTCTTCAGCGACACGACTTTGCGTGGCGGTTTGGCTAAATTCACCGTGTTCTATGTTTGACATTTTGTTTGTTTTTTATTGTACCTTTGACAGAATTGTTGCATAAAATGCAAATAATGTCAATAGCATAAGCGGTGTAGTAAGGCGTTAAAACTAGATTGCAAGTGTGTAAACGAGCTTACTTTCTTCGATCGTATCTATGCCCTGTGGAACGTAGAGTGTATAGCGAAGTTTCAGATCAGTTGTGTCTTTTGGAACTTCAAATAAGATATTTCCTGTAGCTGTTTCATTTGCAGACAGATCGCCGCCGTCGAAGGCAGGATCAACACTGAACAGTGAAGGACTCGCAAAGGAGTTACTGTGACCTAGTATAAAATCATCTGTATTGATTGATTTCTCTTTATACCAAGTATTTTTCGCAGTAACATTTACAAGCACGAATTCATTGCCTTCACCTGGTGCTGGATAGCTATTTTCTGGAATATAGTTTCGTTGCACTGAGTTTACTGTTACTTCGAAACGACCAAACTTTGCTGTCTCGCCTTTTTTAAAGTCACGGTTCGTGTCGGCTTGCGCATCAAGAATGTCAGCGTTGTCTGCGTAGTTTCGGCTATCGAGATTATGCATACCTTCGCTGAATGCGAGACCGCCAATAGTTAAAATAGTGAATCCAAGAATTAAGAAGATAGTAGAAAGGATGCTCCAGAGTACCCCAAAGCTACCAGTGATGATACCAGCGATCGAGAGACCTTTATCAGCTGGGTTTTTAATGGCAATGATACCAAAAACAATCGCGATTACACCGGCAAGAAAACCGATAACAGGGAGCCAACCAAAGAGGAATGCAGCAATACCAGCGATTAATGACCCTATGGCAATTCCACTGGCGTGATGAGGATGAACTGGGGTGACATGTACTTCTTCGACGTGTTTTTTCTCGTGTGTCATATGAATAGCTCCTTATTTCTCTCTTAAAAGTATAGCGTATTTTAGGGTGTACTCGCAACGAAGCAAGGTCTATTCAATCTGTTACAATAAAGGAATTGGAGAGGTGCAGGAGTGGTTGAACTGGCCGCTCTCGAAAAGCGGTATAGCGCAAGCTATCGAGGGTTCGAATCCCTCTCTCTCCGCCATAACGAGAGGATGTGTGCATGGAAGATTCAATTTTTACAAAAATTATTAAGGGAGAAATCCCCTCTCATACTATTTATGAAGATGAGCATGTGATTGCTTTTCTAGATATCAATCCAACAACAGCCGGTCACACACTAGTGGTGCCTAAAAAGCAGGTTGAATTTGTCTGGGACCTTGATGCCGAGACATACCAGCACCTGATGAGTGCGGTTCAAAAGATTGCGCTGCACCTTCGTGCCACGATGGAAGCGCCCTATGTAGGAGAGCAGGTTATAGGTGTTGATGTGCCACATGCGCATATTCACCTAATTCCTTTTACGGAAGCTAGCGAACTTCACAAAACAGGTGATTCATCAGCTGAACCTGATCACGGTGCATTAGCAGCCCTGGCCGATACACTTCGTTTCTAAGCAGCTTGAAGCGATTGGATTCTTTGGTAAAGCCCTGTTTGAGCGATTGCGGCGTGTGCAAACATCTGGTCAAATGCATGAAAAGACTCTGGTGAGTCGTTAACAAATCCGCGTCCAAGCCTGTCCTTGGCATAAATGTGCGCGTTTAGAGGTGGAATATCAGGGTTCACTTCATTGATGCTAATGGCGTAGGATAATTGACTATGTGCAAATAACGGGTGCTCTGTTTCGCCGGGGATGTGAATTGGATCTGTACCTCGATCTAAAGTAATGATTAAAAAAGCATGCTCAGCCATGCGAATACCGAGGCGTGACTGGTTGTCTTCCCACCATAACTGTTCAATCGTATCTACCTGGGCAATACGAGTGGGTGGAATAATATCTGTACCATCAAGAATAAGCTTGGCAGCCGATACGATCTCACGCGATGGTGTGTGAGTTTCAAAGATATCGAATGTTTGTCTTTGTTTCGGCGTGAATGCCATAATAGTTCTACGATAGCACAAGCGGTATAAAGGTAAAGACTTTTTTAGCAATGGTAGAATAACAGTATGACAGTACGCATTATTGCCGTTGGTAAGAAACACGAATCTTGGATAGCTGAAGGAGTTCAGCGCTATGAGAAGCGCCTAAAGGCACCATTTTTAACTGAATGGGTACTTATGGCACATTCATCACTTGAAGGCATTAGAGCGCGTCACGAAGAGTCTGAGCGGATACTTTCGAAGCTTTCTGCTTCTGCTTTTGTTGTGCTTTTAGATGAGCGTGGCAAGGCACTTGATTCCCCTGCTTTAAGCAAGGTATTGGTTGAGCAATTAGATCGATCACGCGAAGTCGTGTTGATTATTGGAGGAGCCTATGGGGTGGATGAGACAATTCATCAGCGTGCTGACCTTGTATGGTCGTTATCACCATTAGTATTTCCTCACCAACTTGTACGACTTATTTTAGCCGAACAGCTGTACCGTGCGCAGCAAATCAACCTCGGTGGACAATATCACCACGAATAGTCATTGTTGACAATATGTAAAGCTTATGCTATATTTGACTTTGTAAACCAACAAAAACAAATATGATTTCAACACTTATTGTCAAACCATCACTATTGCTTTTTACCTCGGTCGCCGCTTTTGGCGTCTTGGTACACGATATGCAAGTTGACCGCGCAGCTACCGTTGCGATGGCGCTTCCTGCAGCAATAGCTTCGTATGCTGCGATCGATACGGTTTTGAAATCAAGTGAACATCACGTTCACGTTGAGCGAACTTCGGCCCCAAAGCACATCAATGCGCTTCGGATGACTTTGCCTCGCATTCAACCGCGTGATGATGAACGTCGATATACTCAAGGGAAAAAGTTGGTGTACACCACTGGTGACACCAACTATATCTGGCCGTCGGTTTAGTATTTACGCCAGTACTTCGAGTTCATGCTCAAGCCTTGTAACCAAGGCTTGTTTTTCTTTTAGCTGATCTTTTGTCTCTTCGACTAATTTAGCCGGAGCTTTTTCAACATAGCTTGCGTTACTGAGACGACCTTCAAGTGCTTGGATGTCGCGATGAGTTGTAGCTAATCGTTCTTCAAGGTTAGTTTGGTGCTCGGCAAGTGTTTCGGCTGATACGGCGATCCATGCTTCACGACCAGTACTTGCAAGGCGAAGGCCTTTGGCTTGATCGGTCAAAGTGACGTCTTTGAGTTTCGCTAATCGTTTAATAAGATCTTTATTATCTTCGATTAAACTATCTTGCTGGTAGAGGAGTTCGTATTTCTCGTTACCAGGTAGTGCAGTAGTTACAAAGCGAGCTTCGGTTACAAGTTGCTGTACTTGTCCAAATTCAGCAGCGGCAATGTCGTTAAACGGAATGATAGTAGGCCAAGATTCCTTGATGAGGAGGCTATTGTGCCATGGTAGTGTTTGCCAGATAGTTTCGGTGACGAATGGGGCAAATGGATGCGCAAGCGTAAGGGCGGTATCGAGTACCCATGCAAGAAGGTCTGGGTTGTTTTGATCCTTAGAAGCTTCAATGTACCAATCGGCAACGCTGTCCCAGATGGCGTGATAAACACTCTCTCCTGCTTCGGCGAGCCGGTAACTATCAAGGGTTCGTTCGATGTTTTCTTTTGCAAGGGCAAGTTCACTAATGATCCAGTGGTCAGCCAGTGACGAGGCTTCCGGTGCACCCGGTTGATAGTTATCCCCTAGTTTGTGTTCTGCGAAACGAGCAATGTTCCAAAGCTTATTACAGAAGTTTCGTCCTGAAACGATGCGGTCAATACTGAAGGCTTGGTTTTGACCAGGGCTACGGCTTGCGATAAGACCAAGACGAAGCGCGTCTGAGCCATATTCAGCAATCGAATCCATAGGGTTGATAACGTTCCCTTTACTTTTGCTCATCTTCTTACTGTGTTCATCAAGCACCATACCGTGTAGGTAAACGTCTTTAAACGGTACTTCATCAGTAACGTATAAGCCGAGCATAATCATACGAGCAATCCATCGATCCAAAAGGTCGGTACCAGTCTCCATGAGGCTGGTTGGGTAGAAGCGAGAGAGATCGCCATTGGTTGTAGCATCAGTGGTTACAAATGGCCACTGGGCACTACTAAACCAGGTGTCGAACGTATCTTCTTCTCGTTTATAAATCTTGCCATCAACTTCAAGGGTTTTTTCGTCGACGCGTTCGTCAAAAATCCAATCAGATGGATCGCTGACATTTTGGAACGCTGGAATAGGGATACCCCAAGGGATTTGGCGAGAAAGGTTCCAGTCGTGAACTTTTTCTAAGTATTGCTTGAGAATTTGCTTACGTCCAACTGGGTAAAAAGTGATTCCACCCTTTTCGAGCTCATCTAAGGCACGCTTAGCAAGCGGTTCGATCTTTAAGAACCACTGATCTTTAATAAGGGGTTGAATAGGCAATCCACTCTTATAGTCGTACCCAACGGTATGTTCGTAGTCTTCTTCTTTTCGAATAAGTTCTTCGGCTTGAAGTGCGGCAAGAACGCGTTTGCGAGCGACCTCTACTTCAAGGCCACGGAATTGTTCTGGAGTATTCATCATCGTGCCATCGAAGTCGATAACTTGAATACGTTCAAGGTCGTGACGCTTCCCTACTTCAAAGTCGTTAGGGTCGTGTGCTGGCGTTATCTTAACGGCGCCAGTACCGAAGGCTGGATCAACATAATCATCGGCAATGATGGTAATCTCACGGCCCGTAAGTGGTAATTGAACCCGAGTTCCGATGAGATCTTTATAGCGAGGATCGTTAGGATTTACCGCTACGGCAGTGTCGCCAAAAAGAGTTTCGGGACGTGTAGTTGCGATAACAATTTCACCAATTTTATCAAGCATTGGGTACGCAATATGCCATAACTTCCCTTTTTCAAGCTTGTGATCCACTTCAATATCGGCGTAACTTGTTTGGTACTTTGTGCTGTAGTTAACGATGCGTTCACCTCTGTAAATAAGGCCATCATCCCATAGTTTTTTAAACGTCTTGTAGACGGTTGCAATAACCTTTTCATCCAATGTGAAGACAAGATCTTCCCATGAAGCGCTGACGCCGAGTGCGCGTAGTTGAAGTTCCATGTTGCCGCGTTGCTGTTCAACGAAATCCCATACCTGGCTGTATAGTTGTTCACGACTGAAATCAAAGCGGTTTTTACCTTGCTTCTGAAGTTCTTTTTCATACACTACCCATGTTTCAAAACCGGCATGGTCAGCACCTGGTATAAAGATTGTATCGAACCCTTGCATACGCTTGTAACGGACAATAATGTCTTTAAGACTTGAGTCGAGTGCGTGACCAATGTGAAGATTACCATTGGCATTTGGTGGCGGCATAATGGTGCTAAATGGCTCGCCTTCACCTGAAGGACGAAAAGCACCACTTTGTTCCCAAAGGGCGTAAATATTTGGTTCGTACTGATTTGGATCGTAAGCTTTAGCTAATTTCACACGAATTCTTAACTTTCTTCATCTTCACAATTTCACACGTGAATTGACTCATCATTTTCTCAGAATTGAGACGTTTAACTCTAGTTTTAATTATACCATACGGCTCCGTTGTATAATGAGTCTATGATTGAGCTTCAGAAGTGTAGGGACAGAGAACAATGGGACGAGTATCAACTAGAAAATGATGCACATCCGCTTCAGCTTTGGGGCTGGGGTCAGGTGAAAGCTGGCCATGGATGGACTGCAGAACGGGTCTTTGCGATTGTTGATGATGTTATCGTGGGGTCCGCCCAAATTCTTATTCGTCACCTCCCCTTCCCTTTGAAGTCATTTGCTTACATTCCACGTGGACCATTGGTTGATATTGGCTACCGCGAGGACTTTCTTAACGCTTTGGCGCAACTCGTTAAACGAGACCACAAGTCAGTCGCACTATCGATTGAACCGGCTTTACTAACCTTTGAAACACCCGAAGGCTGGCAGCGATCAGTCAATAAAGTGTTGCCGGCAGAAACAATCCTACTTGATCTTAAAAAAGCCGAGAGTGATCTGTTAAATGATATGGCGAAGAAGACACGTCAATATATTCGTAAGTCGGCCGCTGAAGGAATTACTATCCGCCAGGTTCGAACTAAGCAAGAAATCGAGAAGTGTTTGCACATCTACCGTCAGACCGCAGAACGGGCCGGGTTTAACCTGCATCACAATCAGTATTATTTAGATGTTTTCAATCTTATGAAAGACCACTCACCTATCTTTGCCGCATATCTAGACGAGCAGCCCATTGCCTTCTTGTGGCTCGCGATTAGCGCTGACTCTGCTTACGAACTATATGGTGGTATGAATGAAGATGGCCAACAACTTCGCGCGAACTATGCCTTGAAGTGGCATGCGATTCGAAAGGTAAAAGAATGGGGTCTAACCAAGTATGACTTTGGCGGATTGGTCGTGGGCGGCGTGTCTGTCTTTAAACAGGGGTGGTCAACCGAAGAGACGGTCTTTGCTGGTACGTTCGATAAACCACTCTCCCCTCTTTATGCTGTTTGGAGTAAGGGGTTACCGGCAGCGAAATCTATCGTTCACAAACTTAAACGATAGTAATAATATAATATTTTAGAGTAATGTCAATGACTGGGTTTATGCCCAGGCAGTTTTTGTCATTGAAAGGCTAGGAATAACTTCAAGCTGTTGCGGGGCAGTTGGTTGATTCTTCTGAGCATAGTAATACCCAAGGGTGGCGATCATAGCGGCATTATCGGTACAAAGGCTCATTGGTGCATATTCGATCGCAAGAGGAAGCCGTTCTGATAGTTGACGACGAAGTTCTTGGTTTGCTGCAACTCCTCCGGCAATAACGACTGAAGCGGGGGAGTGGTCTTTGAAAGCAGCCTCTGCTTTGTCAACAAGGGTTTCTACGGCTGTGCGTTGGAAGCTAGCTGCAAAGTTTGCCTTCTGTGTGTCGTTAAGAAGCGCTGCAAGGTCTCGTGAAGGAAAAGATGTCTCAACACCCACTTCTTTTTGAACGGCTCTTAGAACGGCTGTTTTAAGGCCAGAGAAACTAAAGTCATAAGCGCCTTGCAGTTTTGCTTTTGGAAGCTTGTACGCATAAGGGTCGCCATCAAGCGCTGCTTTTGTAATTGATGGGCCACCAGGGTAGGGGAGGCCGAGAATCTTTGCAACTTTATCAAAGGCTTCACCAACGGCATCATCTTGGGTTTGTCCGAGAAGTGTAAAGTCGCCATGATCTTTAAATAAAGCCAGTTGTGAGTGACCGCCGCTGACGATTAAGGCGAGCATTGGGAATTGTGGTTGGCGTGTAGGAAGTGCTAGATCGATCGAGGCCGCTTTATCGGTGACAAAGTTTGCATAAACGTGCGCTTCAACGTGGTGAATAGGGTAGAGGGGCTTGTTTTTCAAAAGCGCTAAGGTTCGAGCAGCCAGTGTGCCGACAAGTAGTGAGCCAATTAACCCTGGTGCATAGGTGACGGCAACGGCATCGATATCGTCCCAGGTAAGGTTTGCTTCTGATAAAGCCTGGTTGATCACTGGATTGATAACTTCAATGTGACTTCGGGCAGCAACTTCAGGAACGACACCGCCGTAGACGGCGTGAATATCGATTTGTGAGTTTACGACATTACTAAGTAAGAGGTGGCCATCTTCTACGATTGCCGCCGCGGTTTCATCACAACTACTTTCAATTCCAAGGATTCTCATCTGTTATATTTTATCACGGTTAACTTTTTACGATAGCTATTGAGTGTTTTTTGCTCGAAGCCTACAGTTGATTGTACTAACTTGGTGTGTGGACGGGAGGCTTGTGATGCGGCGAATTGTCGTGTTGATTCTTTGTTATGTGGTTTTTTCGAGCATCTCTATGGATGTGAGTGCTTTGGATTGGCATTGGTCATCAACCGATTCGAGTATTACAAGCCAAGAGATTGATATCTTGAAAACACGTCGCTTTTGCCCGACCTATCTTCAATTCATGAAGGTCGAGGGTGAACCTGAACTACAGGAACTGTGTATGTTTGGAGGGAAAAGTATTCGGTTTGCGACACTGTATCTTAATGGCACCGCACCGAAGCTTGCGGTACTGTACCCGTTTGATACCTTGTATCATCTTGTCGATGGACTATGCGAGCAAAATGGTGGCTGCTTATATTCAGCTGAATCCGATACGTTAGTGACGCGCTACACTGCGAATAATCGGTATTTGGGGCTGAGAATATATAAGCAGGTTACAAAAAAATTACAGCGAGAGTTCGATCTTAGAACCGAAAAGGTGAGTGATCGGTTTGATGCGAGCGCACCCGACTTCACCTTGCGCAGTACTACTGGCGCAGTTGCTGCTGTAGATGGTGTAGGGATTTCGGATAATGGTCGATGGGTTGTAGCTGAGCTGCCTGGTTACGGGACGGCACGTATCGATACCGATAGTTTCGAAGTACGTCGGATTGTACCAATCGGGCCTTCGTATGGATCTGGGACGAATCCTTTAATTGAGTACGCCGTTTCGAGTGACGGACGCTATGTTGCGATTGCTGGCGAGCGTGCGGGTGTATCGATTGTAGAAGTTGTCGATGGGTGTGGAGACCAAGTTGTTGCTGAGCTTGAGACTTATTTTGATGATTCACACCTACCATGCCCTGTCACGGTCGTTGATACATCGCGTATTATTGATCAATTTTATAGCGCCTATCGACCAAGGTTTGATGCTGCTGGTGGTAATGTAAGTTTTTTCGCTTTAGGGTATGGTGGGCAAAATCCTCGTTATGTTTCGATTGTGGCGAAAGGGTATACGAGCGGCCCGGTGCTTGATTACTTAGCTTTAGGCGATTCATTTACAAGCGGTGAAGGGGAGTTAGAGGACGTATTTTATTTACAAGGAACAAATACGGTCGAAGAAAAGTGTCACAGTAGTATTCGATCGT